>Ga0208414_1000111_pt1 | contig 89697 bp, 91 predicted proteins | sample AntAceMetag02UKE_FD_184770 | JGI IMG/M metagenome (GOLD analysis project Ga0208414, IMG submission 184770) | Saline lake microbial communities from Ace Lake, Antarctica - Antarctic Ace Lake Metagenome 02UKE (SPAdes) (version 2) | ecosystem: Environmental > Aquatic > Non-marine Saline and... | reverse complement strand
TTGGGCGTACCCAGAAAAGGGTTAGAAACAGTTCGGATCGTGAAATGACCATTCTTATTCGTTGGCGTGAGCGCTTGTTTGCCACTTGGGCCACGCGCTGTCCGTTGTGCGAAATGACATCGCGAGGCGGCTTGCTTTACGCCGGTTGCGAAGACGATTGGTATGCACAGCGGCAACGCCGGTGGCTCTGTGCGCGTTGTGCCGCAGAGCAAACCCCGGCCCAACCACAATCACAAATACATTCACAAACACAACCACAAAAACAACCACAACCACAACCACAAACCGATTGTAGTGAGATCTCGGCGCCCCCGCCTGCACCGCCCTCATTGCTCTCATCGTCCCTCGCGCCCCTCGCACGCCTCTGTCACCAGTGCCGCTACCAACCGCCTCCGCAGTCGTATGCCTGCGCGGCGCTCGACTACGGCTTTCCTGCTCGGCTGTTGATGGTGGACTTCAAACAAAGGGGCCAGTTGCCTATCGCCAGGCCCTTGGCGCACCTGATGCTGAAGTCAGCGCATGCCGCTATTGGGGCGCAACGCCCTGACGTCTGGGTGCCGGTGCCAGCGAGTGTGCAACGCTTAAGGCGTCATGGATTTAGCCCGCCCCAACAGCTCGCTTGGCACATGAGTCGGTTCAGCGGCATTGCTGTTCGTACCCAGTGGCTAACCTGGGTTCGAACCACGCCCCAGCAGAAAACCCTGTCACGCGCCGAGCGTCAAACCGCTTTGGCCCTCGCCATGCAAGCAAGCCCCGCGGTGGCTGGGCAATGGATCGGTGTGGTCGATGATGTGATGACAACGGGCAGCACCCTGTCGGAAGCCGCGCGTGCCTTGTTGGCTGCCGGCGCGCGTGGCGTGACCGTGATTGCTGCCATGCGTGCCCCATGATCTGGCACAATCTGGTCCATGTTTAATGTGATCTTAGTTGAGCCTGAAATCCCTCCCAATACGGGTAACGTCATTCGGTTGTGTGCCAACGCTGGCGCGCAGCTGCATTTGGTGCGACCGCTGGGCTTTGAACTCGATGATCGTCGCATGCGTCGCGCCGGCCTCGACTACCACGAGTGGCAACCCCTGCAGGTGCACGACAGCCTCGCCCAAGCATTCACGGCCATTGGCGCGCCAGCCCCGCGTTGCTTTGCCTTGACCACAAAAGCTTCACGCCTCATCAACGAAGTGTCGTTTCTACCTGGTGACGTGCTGGTATTTGGGCGTGAAACCGCGGGGCTATCAGAGCAGCAACGCGCGCAGTTTGGGCCCGAGCAGCGGATTCGCTTGCCCATGCATGTGGGTCAGCGCAGTCTGAATCTCTCGAATGCGGTATCCGTGGTGTTGTATGAGGCTTGGCGTCAACAAGGGTATCAAGGCGGCACATAATAGGTAATGGCGACGTAATCAGTCACGGCATCACTCAGGTCAGGTGATCACTGCAGTCTTTACACTTTACCTTTCACTCTTCAGTGGCATGACGTGACATGAGCTGTGCCACCACTTGGGCAGCAGACACATTGTCAAAGAGCGTGGCGCAGACCGCTTGCGTAATGGGTAAGGCAATATTTAACTCAGCTGCTCTTTGCAACACGGCTTTGGCACAGCGCGCGCCCTCGGCGGTTAACCCTTGCGCCAAAATATCGCTTAAGCGCTCCCCACGACCAATGCGCACACCCACTTGGCGGTTGCGTGACAGGTCGCCCGTGGCGGTTAGAACCAAATCACCCAATCCAGTCAACCCAGAAAACGTGGCACTTTGCGCGCCAAGCGCCTCCCCAAACCGGGCCATTTCCGCCAAGCCTCGGGTGATCAAAGCCGCACGTGCGTTATTACCCAACGACAGCCCATCAGACACCCCACAAGCGATGGCCATGACATTTTTTAAAGCCCCACCAACCTCGACACCCATCACGTCATCCGTGGTGTAGATGCGCATTTGGTCGCAGTGAAACACGTCAATGACGGCTTGCTTGACGCCTGAATCCTCACTGGCGATGGTTAAGGCAACGGGCAGTCCGCGCGCCACCTCGAGCGCAAACGAGGGTCCCGACAACACGCCTCGAGGCATTGGATTGTCTGGCCCGAGGGCAGCATCGACTATTTCGTGAGGCAGTTGGCCAGATTCGGCATCGAGCCCTTTGCAGGTCCAAATCACCCCGAGCAGGGCCTGAGGGTTTTTGACATGGGCGTCGATCGCCCGACACATATCGGCCAAGCCCGACACGGGTGTTCCCAGTATCAATAACCCAGGCCGGCCAGGTTGTGTGACGTGCTGGAAAGCCTCGGCGAGATTGTTCGTTGCGGCTAACGCGTTTGGCAAGCGCACATCAGGCAGGTAACGATGATTGGTGTGGTGTTGCGTGATTTCTTCGACGCTCTCAGGGTGACGGCCCCACAACAACACGTCGCCTTGTCCCGCAGCAGAGGCTGCGAGCGCTGTGCCCCAAGCCCCAGCCCCTAAAAGCGTCACTGGGATGCGTTTGGGGTGGGTTTGGGGGTGGGACGGTTGCTGCTGTTGTTGAGCAGGGGGCATCATGTTGTCAACCAATTGCGCGCTAGAGGCTTACTGGCGGGTGACGCCCGGTGGCAAGATAATGCCTGAGGCAGCTTCTTTGCTGTCAGCGCCTGCTTTTGCTGGGTCTTGTGTTTGACCTTGACCCTGCTCGCCGGCCGCTTTGCCATTCTCTGCCAGCCGCTGCTGATACAGATTCTGAAAATTCACATCTGTCAGGTGCAAGGGCGGCAATGAAGTGCGTGTAATCGCGTCTGCCACATTGGCACGCAAATACGGGTAGAGCATCGTGGGGCAGACAATACCGAGTAAAGGATCAAACTGCTCTTGCGGGATGTGCGCAATCTCAAAAATCCCGCCTTGCGTGGCTTCGATCAGGTAGAGCACCTTATCTGCAATCTTGGTGGTGACCGTCACCGTGACGGTCGACTCAAACATGGTTTCAGCGAGTCGTTGACCGCCAATCCCAATATTGACCTCAACCGTTGGCGCAGCTTGCTCTAAAAAGATATGCGGCGCATTGGGCGTTTCAAGGGACAAGTCCTTGAGGTAGACGCGTTGTAGATTAAAGGCGGCTGCGGCCTCTTCTTTCGCTGCTGAGTTTGCTTCTGCCATAAAACATTCCTAGTGGGTTTGGGGTAACGTCGCGGTTCGCCATTTTAAGGCGGTGCGTTTTGATTAAGCAGTACTTGCCAAACAGTACTTGCAAAGCAGTACTTGCTAATTAAGCGATGCTCTCTAAGAGCGGCGCGAGTTCGCCAGCACGGTCAAGCGCTGCCAAATCATCATAACCGCCCACGTGTGTCTGTCCGATGAAGATTTGAGGCACCGTCCGGCGCTGGGTGGTCTTCATCATCAGCTCGCGTTGCGCGGGATCAGTATCGATACGAACTTTTTCTATTTGTGTCACCCCACGTTTGGTTAGCAGGGCTTCAGCACGGGTGCAAAATGGGCAGACGGCCGTGCAATACATGACGACTTTGTTCATTGCCGGTTCTCCTAAATAGTGGTGCAGATTCGAAGGGCGCATGGGTCTATCGAGGTGACCCTGATATCAGTGATAGGTTAACGCGGTTCATCGGTCAGGGGTTGTGAGGCCAGTGATGACTTGGTGCCGGGACGTGCTTATTTCTTTTTAGTGGAGGTGGGCATGCCGGCCTGCACCCAAGCGTTCAAGCCACCTTCTAGCACGGCAAAGTTGTCTCTGCCGGCTTGCTTCAGTTTGCTGGCCGCACTCACCGCGGTCTGACCGCGATCACAAGTCAGGATAATGGGCTTGTCTTTGGGCAGGCTGGACAGTTTATTATCAAAATCGGCCAAGGGCAGGTTGCGCGCATTAGGGATATGACCACTTTGAAAGGCGGCGTGCGGGCGCACATCAACGACCAGAGCGTCCTCGCGATTGATCATTTGCACAGCACCGACCGTATCGACGACCTTGCCCGCGCGTTGTCGTTGGATAATAGGCCACAGCAGCATTAGACCGGACGATACGGCAATCGCGATGAGCATTAAGTTATTGGTTTCTTGGAAAAAATCCACGGTGTTTTCGCTTTTGCAAAGGCGTCCAAAGTAGGACAATGGCATACATTATAAAATGCTTGTTAACTTTTCACTTAAAAACCTGAGACTATGTACAAACTTGTTTTGATGAGACACGGCGAGAGCCAGTGGAATTTAGAGAATCGGTTCACCGGGTGGGGCGACGTTGACCTGACTGAGACCGGTCGTCAACAGGCTTGGCAAGCAGGGCAACTGCTCGCAGAAAAAGGCTATGCCTTTGATTTGGCCTTCACCTCGGTGCTAAAACGGGCCATCCGTACCCTTTGGATCACCCTCGATGCCCTTGAGCAGATGTATGTGCCAGTGCACAACAACTGGCGGTTAAACGAGCGCCACTACGGCAACCTACAAGGCCTCAATAAAGCTGAGACAGCGGCTAAGTTTGGTGAGGAGCAGGTGCTCATCTGGCGACGTGCTTATGCAATTGCCCCCGAACCGATGGCGCTTGACGACCCGCGACACCCCAAATTTGATTCGCGCTATGCGCGATTAAGCCCAAGCGAGTTGCCGGCAACTGAGTGTTTAAAAGACACGGTTGACCGTGTGTTGCCGCTCTGGGATGACTCGATTGCACCAGCTGTTCGAAAGGGGCGCCGGGTTTTGATTGCCGCCCACGGCAACAGTTTACGGGCCCTGATTAAACACATCGACAACGTATCCGAGGAGGATATCGTCAACTTGAACATCCCCACAGGTCAGCCCCTGGTCTATGAGTTAGACGAGGCACTCAAACCGATCCGTCATTACTACTTGGCTGACCCTGCGCTCATTGAGGCGGCCATGGCCGCTGTCGCGGCGCAAGGCAAAGCCAAGTAGCGCCAATTAAATTAAAGGAATGGGCGTGTTGATAAAGGGGTCTCGTGGTGCGCCGGCAGGAACACGGGCTGCGGTACGGGCGACGGTGCTTTCTGTTTGCCTGCTCGCGCTATCCTTAGGTGCCCCCGGGGCGGCGCAGGCTCAATCCGCCGAGGCACTGAGCAAACAAAAGGCGCAAGCCGCGCAAGAGCGAGAAGCCCTGAAACGCCAAATCGACGCCCTGCAAACGACGCTAGAGGCAGAACAGTCTCGCTACAAAGCTGCCTCTGATGCACTGCAGTCCATCGAAACAGCAATTTCAACCAGTCAACGGCAGCTGAAACGTCTTGACCAAGAGCAGGCTGAGTTCAAGGGGTCGCTTGCGGCCTTGGCCGTCGAGATCGAGCGCCAAGTAGAAGCCTTAGCCGTGGACAAAGCGGCCTTGGCCGACCAGTTACGGGCCCAATATCGCAGCGGCTTGTCGCCCTGGAGTGCGATGCTGTCAGGCAAAGACCCGCTGGTTTTGGGGCGTGACTTGAGTTATCTTGCTTACGTCTCGCAGGCCCGAGTTGAGATAATTTCGCGTATTGAACACCAAATGGCGGAACTTTCCGCCCTAGAAAATGCCCAACAAGAGCAACAAAAACGGCAGGTTGCAGCTGCCCAAGCCGTTAAGAAAGAGCAACAACAGTTGAGCAAACAAAAGCAACAACGGCAAGCCTTATTGGTTCGCCTCGAACGGCAGTTGGCCGCGCAGCGAGCCGAACGAGATCGACTGGCCCGCGATGAAGCGCAGTTGGGGCAGTTAATTGAAGGGTTGGGGCAAAAAATTGAGCAATTCAGAGCCGATCGAGCCCATGCGCAGGCGATTCGTGATGACATCTTGTCGGATTTGCCACAAGGTGAAGGATTAAAGCGCGGCATTCAAGCACCCGTCAGGGGACGCCTGCTTGCCCGTTATGGCAGTGATCGGCCTGAGGGCGGGGCCTGGCGGGGCATATTGATCGAAACCGAGATCAGCACACCGGTCAAAGTGGTGGCACCGGGCACCGTTGTTTATGCCACGTGGTTGCGAGGCTTTGGTAACTTGATTATTGTTGACCATGGCGATGAGTTTTTAACGGTTTATGCGCACAACGAGAGTTTGTTTAAAGAAGTGGGCCAACGGGTGAAAGCGGGCGACATCATTGCTGGCGCGGGAAATAGCGGTGGTCAGTTGGAATCGGCCCTATACTTTGAAATTAGGCATCGGGGTGTGCCGCTAGACCCCCAGCTTTACTTAAAATAAGTTGAACGACGGTGCCCCTAGCCGGCTCGGTAGCCTGAAGGGGTGAAGCAGTCAAAGGAATTCACATGAGTAGTCGGAAATTACGTACGCTGGGTTTACTCTGCACAGGCCTTGTCGCTGGTGTGCTCTTGAGTGTCGGCATCTCAGCCGTGGCTCAGCGCGCCGCCTCGCCACTGCCGCTAGACGAGCTGAGACAGTTCTCAAACGTCTTTGCCGCCATCAAGAACAATTACGTCGAAGATGTACCAGACGAAGATTTAATCAACGGGGCCATCTCGGGCATGCTTACCGACCTTGATCCGCATTCGGCCTATTTAGATGCCGATGCGTTCAAAGACATGCGGTCATCAACTCAAGGTCAGTTTGGTGGTTTGGGTATTGAAATTGGTGCCGAAGACGGCTTTGTCAAAGTAATTGCCCCTATCGAAGACACCCCGGCCGAACGTGCAGGTGTGCAAGCGGGTGATTTAATCATCAAGGTCGACGACACTTCAACCAAAGGCATGAGTCTGACTGACGCCGTCAAGCTGATGCGCGGCCCGGTAAATACGCCGATCACCATCACAGTGGTGCGCCGTGGGCAAGATCAACCCATCGAAGTGGAACTGATCAGAGATATTATCAAGGTCCGTAGCGTTCGCAGCAAAATGCTCCCCGATAACATTGGTTACGTGCGAGTTGCGCAGTTCCAAGAACGAACGGGTCATGACCTAGCGACCCATTTGAAGGAATTGGGTAAAGACGGTGCGCCAGCGTCATTGATACTTGATTTACGTAATGATCCCGGTGGTTTATTAACGGGTGCCATTGGTGTGTCGGCGGCCTTCTTGCCAGCCGATACATTGGTGGTGTCAACCAATGGGCGTGCGGCTGACTCGCGCCGCAAATATCTGGCCAATCCCGTGGACTATGCGCGTGGCGAGTCAGACTATTTGAGTGATTTACCCGCTTGGACAAAGACCGTGCCCATGGTCGTCTTGGTAAACGCCGGATCTGCCTCTGCCTCAGAAATCGTGGCAGGCGCGTTGCAAGACCATGCTCGTGCCAAAGTAATCGGCAATCAGACTTTCGGTAAAGGTTCGGTACAGGTCATCTTACCGATCTCTCAAGAGACAGCCATCAAACTCACGACCTCGCGCTATTACACCCCCGACGGCCGATCCATTCAAGCCAAAGGCATCCAGCCCGACATTGTGGTGACCGATACCGAACTAGGCGATCTCTTCACGGTAGTACGGGAAGCCGACCTACAAAAGCACCTAGTCAATGGACAAGAGGCTGAGGTGCTGCCAATTGCACCTGTAACCATCAAGCAAGAAGACCGAGCGGATGACTCGCCAGCGGCGTTACCCAAACCCTTTAGATTTGGCGAAGGCGATGACTTTCAGCTAAAACAGGCAGTCAATTTCCTCAAGGGCTTGCCGGTCGATGTGGGTCCATCAACGGATACCACGAGCGCTAGTCGGCAGTGACGGGCTAACATGCGCGACGAGGAGTTGTTGCGCTATGCCCGGCACATCTTATTGGATGACGTGGGCATTGAGGGACAAACCACCTTGCTTGCTTCGCGCGTGCTGGTGGTAGGCGCCGGTGGTTTGGGTTCACCGGTGTGCTTGTATCTAGCTTCGGCGGGTGTCGGCGAACTGGTTGTGGCCGATGACGACACCGTTGAATTAAGCAACCTGCAGCGGCAAATCATGCACACCAATGATCGGGTGGGTATGTCCAAAGTGGACTCGGCACGAACGGCCGTGGCCCAAATCAATCCTGACACCATTGTTACCGCACTCGAGAAGCGTCTAGACTCGGTCTCGCTTGGCGAACAGGTCAGCCAAGTGGATTTGGTACTTGATTGCTGCGACAACTTTGATACACGACACGCCGTGAATCAGGCCTGTGTCACGCATCAGGTGCCCCTGGTATCCGGGGCGGCGGTCCGATTTGAGGGGCAAGTCTGCGTATACGACACACGCCAAGAGACGAGTCCTTGCTATCACTGCCTGTTCCCGCAAGGCCATGACGTCACCCCCACTGACTGCGCCACCATGGGCGTCTTTGCTCCGTTGGTCGGTATCATCGGTAGCCTACAAGCCGCCGAAGCCATTAAAGTGCTGACCGGTATCGGGCAACCGTTGGTGGGTCGCTTGGTGATCTTTGAAGCGCGTCGTTCGCATTGGCATGAGGTCAAAGTGCCGCGTGACCCTGCCTGCCCAGTGTGTGCTCAGCGGCCACCGCCTATTTGATGTTGCTGCCACGCAAAGGCCGCTTTTGTAGCAGCAAATCCCCCACGCAATTGACACGCAAATCCACGTAGTTTGGCCTGCCTTTGCGCTGGTGTGCAAAGGGCGTAGACGGGTGAAACACGTGGACGGTTTTTAAACCTGCCCGGCGTGCGCCGCGTAAGTTCTCTAAAGTGTCTTCGACAAGCACGGTACGAGAGGGGCTCGCGCCCTCGCGGGCCAAGATATGGCGCAGTATGCTCGCCGATGGTTTAGGGCGGTAATGACCGTGTAGCTTGAGGTGTTCAATCCCCCACAAGCTGTGAAAGTGTCTGAGTAGCCCCAAGTGCTTGAGTACGGCACGGGCATAGTGCAAAGGCGCGTTTGTCACGAGCACCTTACGGCCGGGCAGCCGCCCGAGTTTGTCTCGTAATCCAGACTCGGCTTTGATTAAGGGGCGTACATCGAAATGGTGACTGCGATGCAAGAACGTTTGTGGGTCAACGCCGTGGTGTTTGACCAACCCGATCATGGTGGCACCGTAGCGCTGCCAATAGCGCTTTCGAATCTCTTGAGCTTGTTCTTCATCAACGTCTAGGCACGACATCACCGCATCGGTCATGCCGCGGCTGATGTATCCGAATAACTGGTGCGAGGTGTCGTGTAGCGTGTTGTCGAGATCAAACAGCCACAAATAGTCTGATGATTTCGGGAATTCGTTGGCGACGCGCGATCGGTGGGCCTTGATCTGGGGTGTCAGTAATTGGCGGTGCATTAGCGAGACGAGATCATGGTGCCAACGCCTTGATCGGTGAGCACTTCAAGTAGCAAGCAGTGGGGTACCCGACCGTCAACCACGTGAACGGATTTGACACCATTGCGAGCGGCGTCAAGCGCCGATGATATTTTAGGGAGCATGCCACCTGAAATCGTGCCATCGGCAAACATGCTGTCAATGGCACGTGAAGACAACTCACGCAACAGTTGTCCATCTTTATCAAGCACGCCTGGCGTGTTGGTCATCATCAATAGCTTTTCTGCGCCTAGCACCTCGGCCATCTTACCGGCCACCAAGTCGGCATTGATGTTGTAGGCCAAGCCGTCTTCTCCAAAGCCGATCGGTGAAATCACCGGAATGAATTGATCATCTTGTAAGGCTTTGACAACCGAGGGGTCAACCTTGGTGATCTCGCCGACATAGCCAATATCCAGAGGGGAGTCGGGGTCTTGGTGGTTTATCATGAGTTTCTTTCTGGCGCGGATCAAACCCCCGTCTTTGCCCGTTAAACCGACGGCCTTGCCGCCGGCTTCATTGATCATCATCACAATATCTTGCTGTACTTGACCACCGAGCACCCACTCGACGACTTCCATGGTCTCGAGGTCAGTTACCCTCATGCCCTGAATAAACGTGCCTTCTTTGCCCACTCGGGTCAGTGCTTCGTTGATCTGCGGTCCGCCACCATGCACCACCACAGGGTTTAGACCAATTAGCTTGAGCAGCACCACATCGTGCGCAAAGCTACGCTGCAAGGCGGGCTCTATCATGGCGTTACCACCATACTTGATGACGATGGTCTTGCCATGGAATTGTCGGATATAGGGCAACGACTCGGATAGCACCCGAGCAATGGTGGCTGTTTCAAGTGGCGCAGCAGCAGTAGTGGTGATGTTAGTCATGTCAGTCATGTCAGTCATGTCAGTCACTTTTTGGGATTCATAAGCGCGAGCGCTGGCTAAGCATACTCAACTGGCGAGCGTTTTTTCGACTGTTAGCCGCATTTCTTGCTTGTCGTAGACGCCTAAGTAGCGCTTGACGATGCGGCCATCACGATCAATCAGAAAGGCGATAGGGGTTAATTTGACATCCCCAAATGCCTGAGCCACTTCACCACTGGCATCAGGCGCGATAACAAACGGCAGCTCACGAGATTGCACAAAGTTTCTGACGTATTCGATGGGGTCGTAATCCATCGATACCGCCACCACTTCGAAGCCTTGCGAACCGTAGGTTTGGTATAGGTCGATCGTGTCAGGCATTTGTTGGATGCAGGTGACGCAGCTGGTGGCCCAGAATTTGACGAGAACCACCTGACCGCGCAAAGAGGCCATGCTCAGTGTTTCGTTTTGTAGGGTGTTGAAAGTGACTTGAGGCGCCTCTTGTCTGGGCGACACAAAAAACCAGACGCCTGCGGCTATTACCGCCACTAGCATCACAGCAGAGAGTAACTTCTTCATCTTTTCTTGCCCTCATTGTTGATAAAAGGCAGTCGAATTAATGCAATAAATAGGTCAGTACATGGCCCAGCAAATAGGATGGGCTTAGAGCGTTTCACGGCTCGCGGGGTTTTAATCATAAGGGACGTGCCTGGGGAGCAGCGGGTGCGACCACCGGCGCGACATTTGGTGCCCCTGGCTGTGGTTCGGCCATGCCGTCCATGCTGGACGTGCTGCCGCCAGATCCCGTGGCGCGTTGCGAAACACCCGACGGCGTGGGGTTACTCGCTGGCAAGGCATCAACCGGTTGGTTGGCTGTTCTTAAGGCCTGCGCTTGCTCAGGGGTCATGATGTTAAACAAGGTGTACACCTCTTTTACACCGCCCACACCGGAGACGACTTCAGCGATACGGGTGGACTCGGCCTCGGTGACGAGGCCTTGTAAATAGACGTTATCTCGTTCAACAGTTATCTTGATCGCACCGTAGGGCACATTCTCGGCGGTTATCAAGGTGGTTTTGACTTTTGAAGATAACCACGTGTCTGAGGTGATCTGGCTGAATGACGCCAGCGGGCCAACATTCAGGCGATTGATCACTGATCTGACTTGATTGGTATTTGCAGCGATAGCAGCGGCCTCGCCACGGATTTTTTCGCTGAAGGCATCGCCCGTCAACAAAACCACCCTTTCATAAGAGCTGACATTGATGCGCGCCGTGTTTCCAAAAGTGGTGCTTATTTCACTACTCACTTTCAGTTCAATTTCTTGATCAGAGACCTGTTGACCGACCGTGCGTCGGTCTGTGGCGACCAAGGCCGTGGTCGCCACTGCGCTACCAATCATAATTGGGGCGCAGGCTGATAGCAAACCAGAAACAGCAACGACGCCAGCTAAAGCGGCTAGGCTGGTTGTTCGGGTCATGATTCCTCTCCAAGTATCAGCGCGTCAACGCCTTCACAGATCAAATGTAATAATAAAATATGCATTTCCTGAATGCGCATGGTGCGCGCATGGGGCACACATAATTGAACGTCCCCCTCACGCAAGAGACCAGCAATGTGGCCCCCATCCCGGCCTGTGAGCGCAATGACCGTCAAGCCGTTCTCGTGGGCGGCATCAATGGCTTGCACCACGTTAGCAGAGTTCCCGCTTGTCGAAATCCCAAGCAACACATCGCCGGGTTGGCCCAAGGCAGTAACCTGCCGAGAAAACACCCGCTCAAAACCGTAATCATTACCCACCGCCGTCAAAATGGACGTGTCGGTAGTCAGTGAGATCGCAGGGAGCGGGCGTCGTTCTCGCTCAAACCGGCCAACGAGCTCAGCCACAAAATGCTGACAATCCGCGGCTGACCCGCCGTTGCCACACGCTAAAACCCGTTGGTTCTGCGTCACTGCGCGATGGCATTGCGTAATTGCCTGCTCAAGTGGGCCAAGCAGTGATTCAAGCGTGGCTTGAGTTGCGGCAAGGTGGTCATGAAAGTGCTGCGTTAGGAGGTCTCGCATGGCTAGGCCACTCGCGTCAATAACAAACAGCTTTATTATCTCACGGGGTGTGTCGAGAGGGTGCGATTGTTGCGCATGATCTTGTGCGTCTACACTCAGGTTTCTGATTATTTTTTGAGCTCGCATGTCAAACGCCATGGATTCTGAGGGAAACGCCGACTCGCGCGCCATGGCCTTGGCAGGCTCTTGGCAGGCGCAATTGGCGCGCTTGCCCGCCCAACAGTGGCCCAAAGGCGCGCTTTACGTGGTGGCCACGCCGATCGGTAATTTGGCCGACTTGAGCTTGCGAGCAGCCTATGCGCTGCAGCTCGCCGATGTGATCGCCGCCGAGGACACCCGAGCGACGCGTGTCTTGTTACAGGCTTGGGGCATCCATACGCCCATGATCTCGCTTCATCGACACAACGAACAAGCGCAGCGAGCCGGGGTGTTGCAGCGATTAGCCGACGGTGAACGCGTGGCGTTGGTGTCAGACGCGGGATCACCCGCCATTAGCGATCCCGGTGGCCACACCGTGAGTGCGGTGCGTCAAGCCGGGTATGCGGTGGTTGCTTTGCCGGGGCCGAGTGCCGTCACCACAGCCTTGATGAGTTTGGGTGCCACAACGGATCAGCACCCTGGGTTTTGTTTTTTGGGGTTTTTACCATCCAAGTCAGCGGCCCGTATCAAACAGCTGCGTCTGTCCACCACCTTGGATGGCACGTTGGTTTGGTTTGAAGCGCCTCACCGCATTCAGGCGATGGTGGGTGACTTACTCACTGTATTTGGGCCTAACCGCCTGGTCTCTTTGTGTCGAGAGTTAACCAAGCGCTTTGAGCAGACGGTCACCTTACCGCTTGCCGACTATGAGCAGTGGATGGCTTCAGAGGCATTTCGCGAGCAAGGTGAATTTGTGGTGTTGCTACACCCAGCCCCCCGTGAGCCGTCAGACACTGATGCCGACGCTCTGTTAGCGCCAGATATCGAGGCTTGGATGGATGCATTGTTGGCGCATACGTCTGTTCGCGACGCCGCCAAAATCATGGCACAAGCCTTGAGTGAACCGAAGGATCGCTGTTACGCGTTGTTGTTGGCTCGCTCAGGGCGCTGATGCCGATCAAAGGCGCTCAGGGTGCTGAGATGCTTGGCGATACACCCAGACTCTGAAAAATAGGCTGGGCTGCGCGCTCTGCCGCCGCCCGATCGACAAATGGCCCTATCCGCACGCGATAGACCAGGTCCGGGCCGGCATCCACGGAAACCGGGCTATTGACTGGCATGTTGCCAGCTGCCCGGGTGGCCAAACTCCTCGCATTGGACTCATCTCGGAAAGCCCCGAGCTGCAAAAAGACGGGCCCTGTGCTCATCGCGGCTTGACTCATTACAGCTTGACTCATCACGGCTTGATTCGCCACTGGTTGTGCCGCCGCCACGGTGGGTGCGGTTTGATTCCAAGTTCCCGCCCGAATCTGTTCCGGCATGATTCGCTCGACCACCACTTCAACGCTGCCGGGCCCGACCATACCGAGTCGGTGGGCAGCCGCGTAAGACAAGTCGATCACGCGGTTGTGCAGGAAGGGTCCGCGGTCGTTGACCCGAAGAATCACCTGACGGCCATCTGAGACGCGGGTGACGCGAACATAACTGGGGATCGGTAGGGTGGTGTGGGCCGCTGTCATGGCAAACATGTCATAGCGCTCGCCATTGGAGGTTTTGTTGCCATGAAACTTGCGACCATACCAAGAGGCCATCCCGCGCTTGCGATACGCTTGGCCGCTGGTGTCCGGCACGTAACGCTTGCCCATGATGGTGTAGGGTCGGTTGGGACCACGGGCTAGGGTTTCCTCACGCGGTATGGCATTGGGGATGCTATCAAGGTCGGCGGGCACGTTGGCAGGTGGGCCATCGTCTTTGTAGTAGCCGCCGCCACCACTGCTTCCACCACCTCCACCACCTCCGCCCCCACAGGCGCTCATCAGCAGCACCATCGATAAGGCGATGGGCGCGAGCATAGTCGGACGGACCACGCGTTCTGTGCTCAGCCGCTGACTCATGTCGGGACTCTCCTGGGGCGCTGCAGGTTGGGCTGCTGGCGGTGTCTGATCACCAAAGTAGGCATGTCAGCGAAACGTTTGGCCAACGCCTCAATCACGTAGACCGACCGATGTTGCCCACCGGTGCAACCGACCGCCAAGGTCAAGTAACTGCGGGTGTCTTGCATGTAGCGTGGCAACCACTTACGGGTGAATGCTTCGATGTCATCAATCATCTCTTTGACCTCATCAAACCCAGCAAGCCATTGGGCCACGGGTAGGTCACAACCCGTGAGTGGGCGTAAATCCGGATCATAGTGCGGATTAGGCAGGCAACGCACATCAAATACCAGGTCAGCGTCACGCGTGGTGCCTTGGCGAAAGGCAAATGACTCAAGTGTCAGAATCAAGCCGGGTCTATCGGCCTCAACAAAGTCCCGCATCCAGTTGCGCAGTTGGCCGGGCGTCAAGCCCGATGTATCGACCACATGCTCTTGCATCCTCAAACGATCGAGTAAGTCCCTTTCGAGCTCGATGCAGGCTTTCAACGTGGGTGTCTGCCCCGACTTGGTGATGGTTTTGGCGAGCGGGTGTTGGCGTCGGCTTTCGGAGTAACGTTGAACGAGCGTGTGGTCATCGGCATCTAAGAACACCACGCGGATGTGTGTGCCCATGGCACGCTGGGCGGTGAGCAAGTCAGGTAATTGGCTCAAGTCACCCTGCGAGCGAGCGTCAATGGCCACTGCCACCCGAGCACTTTGCGATTCGCGCGCACCCGCAATAAATTCCTGCAAAAGCTGCACAGGCAGGTTATCAACACAGGCGTAACCGGCGTCTTCCAACCACTTCAGTGCCACCGATTTGCCAGAGCCAGAAATGCCAGTGATCACAACAACGCTGTGCAAGTCATCATTCACGGGCGGTATCGTCCAAAATGGCTTGGGATTGTTTCTCCATGAATTCCTGCAAGGTGTCGATGCCACGCAACTTTAAGATGGTGTTGCGCACAGCGGCTTCGACCAAGACAGCCAAGTTGCGCCCGGCCGCCACCTGCAGCATCACCTTCCTAATCGGCTCGGTGAGAATGTCTTGGGTCATGTCTTGAATGGGTAAGCGCTCGAATTTTTCTTGGGCGGAGGCGCGAACCAAATGCACGATGAGCTTGAGTTTCATTTTGCGACGCACCGAAATCTCACCAAATATCGTTCGGATATTGAGTAAGCCCAACCCACGGACTTCAAGCATGTTTTGTAGTAGAGGGGGGCAATGTCCGTCGATCACGTGCGGTGCGGTTCGTGATAATTCGACCGCGTCATCGGCCACCAAGCCGTGGCCGCGCGAAATCAATTCGAGGGCCAACTCGCTTTTGCCCAAACCCGACTCGCCGGTGATCAGCACGCCCAGACCAAGCACATCCAAGAAAACACCATGCACGGTCACCGTTGGTGCATAGCGCCGTGCTAGATAGATGCGCAGCAATTCAATCACCTGCGCCGCAGGAACCGGTGTGCCTAGCAAGGGTAGTTGATGTTGCTCACAAAACGTCACCAAGTCAGGGGGTGCTTCTAGGCCTTCAGCCACCAGAATCGCGGGTACGCCGCCAGCGGCCAATTCCTCGACATGATGCAGGCGTCGTCGGCTATCAAAGCGTTTGTAGTAGGCTGCCTCTTCGCGCCCGATCACTTGGATACGCGCCGGGTGGATCAGGTTTAAGTGTCCGATCAGATCGGCCGCAGACAGGCCCTCGTTAGGAATGCGCCGTCCCGCACCTGCCTTGCCAGCAAGCCATTCAAACGCCACATCGTCAGCATTGTCCTGAACCAAGTCTTGTACTGCCAACATCTGCGCCTCCGGCTATTCGCTCGCTAATGGGCTCCTCGCCGTCAGCATTTCATGAATGCGTCCAGCGTCGGTCTCTCGGCGCAGTTGTTCGACAACGGTTGTGTCGGATAAACGCTGTGCCACTTCTGCGAGTATATCTAGATGTTGTTGGGTTGCTTCCTCAGGAACCACGAGGACCAACAAAAGGTCAACGGCTGCCCCATCGGGTGCATCAAAGGCAACGGGCTGATTAAGGCGTGCAAACGCGGCATAGGGCTGCGTGATTTGTTTGACGCGTCCATGAGGCACCGCCACCCCATGGCCAAGGCCCGTTGAGCCGAGCCTCTCGCGCGCAAACAAACTATCAAAAACACTCGCCCTTTCGAGGCCTTGGTTGTTTTCAAAAAGGAGCGCCATTTGTTCGAGCGCCCTTTTTTTGCTCGTAACCGCAACGTCAAGAACCACGTTTGCAGGGGGCAGAATTTGCGAAAGAAGTTTCATGTCGCGAATTATAAGGGTTTATGCGGCGGTGCAATAAAAAAACGCATTAAAATTACCTTATAAATTTTAGACGTAGAAGCGCTCAGATGGCTCCATCTTCGGCGACGATCTGTCGCTTTGCGGGAGTGTGAGAATAGCTCTGGGTTTTTTTCTTGTGATCAACGACTTTGCGATCAATTTTGTCAGTCAGCAAATCAATGGCGGCATAGAGATTGTCTTGGATGACTTCGCAGTGAATGTCTTTGCCGCGCATGTGCAGGGTTACTTCAGCGCGGTGTTGGCGTGGTTCAACGGAGAGAATTACTTTGGTGTCTATCACATGATCAAAATGGCGGCTCACTCGTTCAAGCTTACTGCTGACGTATTGGCGAATGGCAGGGGTTACTTCGAGATGGTGACCAGTGATTTGCAAATTCATATAGATCTCCTCAGTGATAGTCAAACAACGCTAGTTTGCAAGTTCTGTGGTTCTGGTAGTTCTTTTTCCACTGTCTCACTTCAGTGTATCGACTTGCTTTGGGAAATCAAGCACACCACCTAACCGTTACATTTTGAAATGTTCACCTAGATAGACGCGCCTGACCCCGGGGTCTTCGACGATTTGCTCGGGCGTGCCACTGGTCAGCACCGCCCCGTCGCTGATGATGTAGCCACGGTCACAGATGCCTAGCGTTTCTCGGACATTGTGGTCGGTGATCAGCACTCCAATCCCACGGCTTTTTAAAAACCGCACGATGCGTTGAATTTCTATCACTGCAATCGGATCAACCCCGGCAAACGGCTCGTCTAACAAGATAAACCGTGGATTGGTGGCTAGGGCCCTTGCGATCTCGACGCGTCGTCGCTCGCCACCTGACAGTGACAAGGCGCTGTTTTTTCGCAAGTGACCAATTTGCAACTCTTCCAAGAGCGCCTCAAGACGCTGCTTGATTTGATCACGACTGATCGCGTGTCCTTGCTCATCGCGTTGCAGCTCAAGCACCGCTAGGATGTTTTGCTCGACGTTCAAACGTCGAAACACCGAGGCGTCTTGAGGCAGATAAGACAGGCCACGGCGCGCGCGTTTGTGGATGGGTAGATTGGTGATCGTCTGACCATCAATCTCAATGCGACCGGCCTCGGCGCGTACCAGCCCCACAATCATGTAAAAGCTCGTGGTTTTACCGGCCCCATTGGGTCCGAGCAGCCCGACAACCTCGCCACTTTCAACGCGAATAGAAACGTCTTGGACCACGACCCGGCCGCCATAAGATTTGCGTAAACCAATCACCTCGAGGGAGCCGGTGGTGGTCGCCGCTGTGGCACTCGTTGGGCTCAGGACGTCGCTTTGTGTCATTCAGACCCCTCTGGTGCGGGTACGTCTGGGGGTAACTTGCCTTGTGCTTGTAGTGCGCGACATTCGGCAATGGCCGCATCGACTTTGGCTCGTGGTTGTGCCACGGACCGCACACGCCCATTTTGATCGTCTGAGTTAGCGCCACCAAAGGCCTGATAAGTCCCTGTTTTTTCGTTATAACGAACCCGTTGCCCGCTAACCGAGTCTAGCGGTTTGCCACAAATGAATCGAGTCAATCGAGCCTTACCGATGAGGTCAAAGGTCTCAGCTTTGCCGTCGTACTCGGCCCGTTCGCCCAGGCCTTGCAGTACCTCAAAATCCTCGGGCTGCTCTTGGCGGATACGCACGCGACCGCCGTCGGACATGGTGGCAATGCCGAACTGAAATCCTTCTTCATCTTCGCGCAGATCGAGGGCATCGGCGCGCAGGGTCAACAAACCGCGCGTCATGATCACCTCGCCAACGAAGCGACTGGTTTTACCCGCATCGTCGTAAACCAGTGAGTCCGACAGAATCTGCGTCGCGGGTTCTGCTTGTTCGCTATTACCGCCACTACCGTCATCGCCGCCAGGCGCTGGCAGCAAGGTGCTTTGGCCGTGGGCGGGCAAGGTGGTCAATAAGGCGCTCAGTGCCATCGCCGCTGTGGTGATTAGTAATCTCATTGCGCCGGTTTCTCCTGTTCTCTAGGGCTTATTTCGACGTCGGTGGATCGCTCTACCCGTAACTCACCGGTTTGGTTGTCATAGTGCATGCCAATGCCAGATAGTCGGGTGCGGCCGTCTTGGGCCACCGCGGGTAAGTCAGTGAACGCCACATCCTCTGCGGCAAGAATGGTGATTTTTTCGCTTCTCACCACCATGGGCTCGGGTTTGTTTGAATCTGGCAAACGCCTAATGATGGCATCACCTTTTAAGATAATCCGATTGCCGTCGTCAAGTATGGTGGCTGCGCGCGCGGTTGCCTGCGTTAATGGGCTTTCATCAGGCACGTTTGTGGCCTTTGGTGAAACCACATCATACGAGTCGTCGTCAGGAAAATGCTCCATGTAGTCCCCCAAGAGCCGGCTGGTGGCCATCCCTTGGTCATTGGTTCGGACGGTCACAATGTTTTGTCCCCAGCTGTCGGGCTCGTGTGTCTGCTTGGCGGCGGCTTCAATAACAATGGCTCGCTTGGTGTGTTCAGCAGCAATCCAAGTGCCAATGACCAAAGCCAGTAGGATGACAGTAGAAGCAACGGTGGGTAGGCGATCTTTCATCATGACCCGTCTATTGAAGGGTGCCGGGCATGGCCCCACCGAGTTGGAGTAGGGGTCCTAATTTGCCTTGTGAGGCCATCAGTAGGTCACAACATTGCCGCACGGCGCCTTGCCCCCCAGGGGTGGTGCTGACCCAGTGGGCTGCTTGGGCAATGTAAGCCGGGGCGTGTGGCACGCTAGCGGCGAACCCGGCGCGTTGCATGGCAGCCAAATCAATGACGTCGTCACCCATATAACCCACGGCGTTAAGGGCGATGCCTTCTCGCTGCGCCAAATCAACCAAGGTCGTGGCTTTGTCTCGCACACCCTGATAGAGGTGGGAGAGTCCTAACTCGGCTGCGCGACGCGCCAAAATAGAGCCCTCGCGCGCGGTCATCAAAGCGACCGTGAAACCATGGGTAGCTAACATTTTTAAGCCGTAGCCATCTAGGACATGGAATTGTTTAAGCGATTCGCCGTGCTCGCCGTACCAAAGTTTGCCGTCAGTTAAGACGCCGTCAACATCGAAGATCATCAAGCGAATTTTGCTCGCGCGCGCAACCACATCGGCGGGTACGCGGGCCAGAATCAAAGCTTCGGCAGGGTGTCGGGGTAAATCTTTCATATCACTTTGGCTGTCATCAGATCATGCATATGCAGGGCGCCCACTAGCTTACCGCTTTCGTTGGCCACCAACAGTTGGCTGATGCGCCCCTCATCCATGATGCTTGCGGCTTGCACCGCTAAAACGTCGGCGCGGATGTGTTGCGGTGAGGGGGACATGCCTAAGGTGATGGGTATTTCACGAATATCGCCTTTGCTCTCGATTAGCCGTCGCAAGTCGCCATCGGTAAAAATGCCGATCGCGCGTCCTTGCCCGTCTAAGACAGCCGTCATGCCCATGCCTTTGTTCGAGATTTCTAGCAGCGCTTGGGCAATCGTGGCGTCTTCGGTCACCGTCGGCAAGGCTGGGCCTTGGCGCATCACATCTTTGACGCGAGTCAGTAAGCGGCGACCCAAGGCACCACCCGGATGGGCACGGGCGAAATCCTCTTGGTCAAAGCCGCGGGCTTGCAAAGCAGCAACCGCCAACGCATCGCCGAGGGCTAACGCCGCGGTTGTGCTCGTGGTGGGCGCCAAGTTCAAGGGGCAGGCTTCTTGCTCGACCTGCACATGCAGATGAATATCGGCCAGCTTAGCGAGCTCTGAAGTAGGGTGGCCCGTCATGGCAATGACCGGCACATTCAATCGTTTGGCGATGGGAAGGATGGTGAGTAATTCGTGACCGCTGCCGGAATGTGACAAAGCAATCAAAACGTCTTTTTCGGTGAGCATGCCCAAATCACCATGCAAGGCCTCGGCGGCATGCATGAACAAAGCCGGGGTCCCAGTTGAGGCCAATGTGGAGGCGAGCTTGCGCGCGATATGTCCGGTTTTACCAAGGCCACACACCACCACCCGGCCTTGGCAGGCGAGCAAAGCCCGAACGGCATCCACGAAGGCATCGTTGAGATGTTCGCTGAGGGTTTGTAGCGCACGCGCTTCGAGCACTAGGGTTTGTTTACCGGCACTCAATATTGCGGCATCGGAATCAAATGATGCTGTCATATCAGCAGTTTAGCCCAGACGTCCCACTTGGCGAGCATGCTGGGGTGGTGTTTTTGCCGGGGCAACATGCTAAAACGTGGCTCTGATGACATTTTTGCTGGAGACGCCATGCCACACGAGGACTTAGACACCCTACCTCTGCCAACGGCCCGTTGGGGCACGCCCCTCACACCGGTGGCCAAACGGGTGATGCTGCTCGGTTCGGGTGAGCTCGGCAAGGAGGTCGCGATTGCCTTGCAACGGTTCGGTGTCGAAGTCATCGCCGTGGACCGCTACGCTGACGCGCCAGCCCAGCAAGTGGCTCACCATGCGGCCGTTGTCGACATGACCGATAGAGCAGCCTTGGCGTCGGTCATCGATCGCTACCAGCCGCATGTCATCGTGCCCGAAATCGAGGCGATCTCCACCGATTTGTTGCTTGAAATCGAAGGACGACAACAAGACGGTGAACCGCTTAGGGTGGTGCCAACGGCGAGGGCGGCCCAATTGACCATGAATCGAGAAGGTATTCGTGAGTTAGCGGCCACCACGCTGGGTCTGCCGACGTCGCCGTATCGTTTTGTGGAGAGCCTGGATGGGTTGATTCAAGCGACACAGACGCTTGGGTTTCCCTGCGTGATCAAACCCATCATGTCCTCTTCCGGTAAGGGCCAAAGTGTTATGCGCTCCGAAGAGGATGTGGTGGCGGCGTGGGAATTGGCCAAGCGCGCAGCGCGCGTCGAGGGTGTGCGCGTGATTGTCGAGGGGTGGATTGCGTTTGATTATGAAATCACCTTGCTAACGGTGCGTGCCCGTGGCGCGAGCGGTGAGATTGAAACCCACTTTTGCCCGCCCATTGGTCACCAACAGGTCGATGGCGATTATGTCGAAAGCTGGCAGCCCCATGCCATGCCAGCTAGCGCGTTAAGCAAGGCCTGCGAAATGGCGCAGACGGTCACCAGCGCTTTGGGTGGGGTGGGAATTTTTGGTGTTGAACTGTTTGTGCGCGGCGAGCAGGTCTGGTTCTCTGAGGTCAGCCCACGCCCTCACGACACGGGACTGGTCACGTTAATGACACAAACACAAAATGAATTTGAGTTGCATGCGCGTGCCTTGCTCGGCTTGCCCGTGTCGGTGCAATTGCGTTCACCCGGGGCGAGCCGCGTGATCTATGGCGGCGTTGACGCCACAGCCGTGGTGTTTGATGGCATGACGCAAGCACTTACTGAGCCGGGAACCGACTTGCGCTTGTTTGGTAAACCGGCGTCGTTTGTTAAACGTCGGTTGGGGGTGGGTTTGGCAGTAGCCGATTCGGTTGAACGCGCCCGAGAAAAGGCGCGAGCGGTAAGCGCGGCGATCTCGGTGACAGGAGCGGACTGAGGGAATTAAGCCAGCCAGCCAGCCAGCCAGAAACTACAGGAACAGTTGGTAGGCTGGATTATCGGTCTCGTTCCAAAATGGATAGCCGGTGTCGTTTAGAAATGACTTGAAGCTGCCCTTTTGGCCTGGAGGCACTTGAATGCCAATCAGTACCTGACCGTAATCGGCGCCTTGGTTGCGGTAGTGAAAGAGGCTGATGTTCCAGTCCGGATGCATGTTGTTTAGAAACCGCATCAGCGCGCCAGGACGCTCTGGGAACTCAAACCGATAAAGCAACTCGTTGTTAGCCAAAGGTGAGCGCCCACCAACCATGTGCCGTAAATGTAGCTTTGCCATTTCGTCTTGCGTGAGATCGACGGTGGGGAAACCGTTCTTACGGAAATGATTGGCTAACTTGGTGGGTTCTTGTGCTTGATTGACTTGGATGCCGACAAAGACATGGGCTTTTTGTGCATCCGAAATACGGTAGTTGAACTCGGTCACGTTTCGAGCGCCGACCAACTCGCACAATTGCCTAAAGCTGCCACGCTCTTCAGGCAAGGTGATGGCGAATAAGGCCTCTCGTGCTTCGCCCACTTCAGCGCGTTCTGCGACAAAGCGCAGACGATCAAAATTCATGTTCGCGCCACAAGCCACAGCCACTAGGGTTTTGTTTTTCCAGCGGTGCTGCTGCGCGTATTGCTTGGCGCCAGCAATGGCGAGGGCGCCTGCCGGCTCCAAAACGCGACGGGTGTCTTCAAACACATCTTTGATGGCCGCACAAATGGCGTCAGTGTCGACCACCACAAAGTCATCGACATATTGTTTGGTCATCCGAAACGTCTCAACGCCCACTTGCTTGACGGCTGTGCCGTCGGAGAACAGCCCCACGTCTTGTAACCGGATACGCTTGCCTGCTTTGATACTACGCACCATGGCGTCAGAGTCTTCAGTCTGCACGCCGATGACCTGAATCTCTGGCCTGAGCGCCTTGACGTAGGCTGCCACGCCGCTGATCAATCCCCCGCCGCCGATAGCAACAAAAATCGCGTCAATAGGATCGGGGTGCTGGCGTAGGATTTCCATGGCCACGGTGCCTTGTCCGGCAATCACATCGGGGTCATCAAACGGATGCACAAACGTCAGGTTTTCTGCGGCTTGAATGTCACTCGCTTTATCAAACGCATCAGAGTAGCTGTCGCCGTGCAACACGACCTCGGCGCCTAAGCGCTTGACCGCTTCGATTTTGACGGGAGGGGTGGTCGTTGGCATCACGATCACCGCTCGGCAACCGAGTCGACGCGCCGAGAGCGCAACACCTTGGGCGTGATTGCCCGCCGAAGAAGCGATCACCCCCTTGGCTAATGCAGCTGCGCTAAGATGAGCCATCTTGTTATAGGCCCCTCTTAACTTAAAGCTGAAAACGGGTTGCGTATCCTCGCGTTTGAGCCAAACGGTGTTGCCTATTCGTGTCGACAGGTTAGGCGCCACTTCAAGCGGTGTCTCGTGTGCGACATCGTAGACTTTCGAAGTCAGAATGCGTTTCAGGTAATCGATTGACATATCAAAGCATGAAGCAGAAAAGTGAATTATCCCACGGACGCCTGGCAAACCGATCCAAGGAACGCCCCAGGCACAACGACTCATGCTAGGGGGCTTATTTGGGCTTTTTGTGGCGGGCCTCGCGGCGGCCACCTTGTTGCCTTTTGGTTCTGAGCCCCTGGTCGTGGCCTATTTGATGTCACAAGGCCCATTCTCCCTTGCTCAGGCAAGCGCGGTGGTGTTGGCCGTAGGCGTGGGCAATACCTTAGGTGGCGTGATCACCTATGGGATGGGGCGTGGCGTGGTGACTGTTTGGCAGCGCGTGCGCCGCAACCCTGCCGCGGCTCAGCCCGAACTGTCATCACCGCCCTCACCGCCCTCACCGCCCTCACCGCCCTCACCGCCATCACCGCCGTCGGCCTCCTCGCAGCGATCTCGACGCTGGTTAGCGCGCTGGGGTCCAGCTGCGCTGATCCTGTCTTGGTTACCGATTGTGGGTGACCCGCTCTGCTTGGTGGCCGGGGGCTTAAACCTGCCGTTTTGGCGCTGTTTGCTGTGGATGGCCATTGGCAAATTGGCCCGCTACGCGGTGCTGGTATGGGTGGTGTTGGCGCTTTAATGCTCCACATCGCACCGGCCCCAAGGAAGTACTTACAAGACCTGTCGCTGTTGCGTCGTGCTTTATAAAAAGCCCCTTACCGGACAGGGTGGCAAGGGGCTTGATAACTAAAAGAGGCTTTAACTCAATTTGGACCGTGCGTAATTACTCAGCGCATCAACGGCTGTCACTGCTGCCAAAATCAACAACAAGATTGCGGCCACTTGCGGATAATCAATGAGTCGCAAAGAACCGACAAGTTCGGTGCCGATGCCGCCAGCGCCCACCATTCCCATGACCGTTGAAGCCCGGAAGTTGTACTCCCACCGATACATCGTCACATCGAGAAATTTAGGAAACACTTGAGGCAGTATGCCGTGGGTAATCACTTGTATACGACTACCACCCACGGCCTGAACCGCTTCGATCGGACCATTGTGGGAGTGCTCCACGGCTTCAGCGAAGAATTTGCCAACCATGCCAATGGAGTGCAAACCGAGCGCCAATACGCCAGGCAACATACCGAAACCCACTGCAGCCACAAAGATGATGCCTAAGATGAGCTCGGGAATTGAACGTAAGGCATTCAGCAGCATTCTTGATGCTTGGTAAACGAACTTATTGGGTGCTGACGTTCTGGCGGCAAGAAACGCCAAAGGCAAAGAAAATAACACCGCCAAAAAAGTACCTGCAACTGACATGGTCAATGTGTCGATCATCGGTGATACCCATTGACGCCAGCGTGCGAAGTCCGGCGGAATCATTTCAGAAACCATCACGCCGATAGCAGGCAACCCTTGGCTCAGTCTTTGTCCGTTCAGCAGACCACTTTGCCACAAGCTTAAAAGGATGAACAGGCCAATAAGAACGGTCACTGCTGTGCTCTTCGTGGCTTGTTTTTTCTCAACGGCAATGACATGGGCCACAACATCAGTCGATACGCTCATATTGGATCTCCTTATAAGTAGTTGGTTATTGAACTGATTTTCTGATGCTGCGAATGATGTCGTAGTCAGCGTCGGTAATGGGCGCGAAACCATCCGCTTTGAATGGCTTGAGCACTGTCTCGCCCTCTGGACTATTTAGCTGGAGGTCATAAAAGGCGTCTTTGATAAGTTGCTTCAGGGCAGGATTGAGGTTGGTGCGCATGACCCACGGATATTGAGGTATTGGCTCTGAGTAGCCAATAATGACAAAACTCTCTCGCTTGACAGTGCCTTTTGCAAGCATGGACTCAAAAATGGGTCGACTGAGACCACCCACTTGGGCGTTCCCGATCTCAACGTTGCGAGCAACCGCATCATGCGCACCAACAAAATTTTCTTGATAAGCGCTCGGTTCGATGCCTTCATTAATCATGGTGAATTTGGGTGCAAAGTGGCTAGACGTTGAAGCCTGATCGCCAAAAGCCACTTGTGGATTGTTGGCTGCGATGTCTGCATAGCTTTTGATGCCTGAGTCAGCATTGGCGATGATGACCGCTTGGTAAGTGGTTTGGCCGTCTTTTAAGCGGGCAGCAAAGGGCTCAATATCGATTTCTGCACCTTTCATGCGATCTTTGGCGATGGTGTAGGAAGCTGGTCCGAAATAGGCCAAATCGACGCGACCAAAACGTGCGGCCTCAATCATGGACGAGTAGTCGGTTGTCACGACCAGTTCGATGTCCTTGCCGAGTTTGGATTCAAGATAGTCCTTGAGCCCTTTGTTATTTTGAATGACAGTGGCAGAGTTCTCGTCAGGCAGTAGAGCGACGCGCAGTAAATCAGGATCGCTCTCACTGGCTGCAACGGGTGCGAGAAGGGTGGCGAACAAGGAAGCTGCGCCGACTAATTTTTTTAAAAACATTGTGCTCTCCATCGATTGCTAAATATGACCTGGTTTGAAAAATACAAAAGCTTGCAGCAGACAAGCTGTTAGGGGTACGGCATTAACTGGCAAGGGCCGCTGTCACAGGCATCAAACCCATGGCGGGGGCATCACTACTTGGTGTGGGGTTCCGATAGATGTGTTTAACGGCATCAGGGGTTAATGCGGAGACCGGACCATCGAAGACGACTCGGCCGTCGGATAGTCCGATGATGCGATCTGCAAATGCGCGTGCGTATTCCAACTGGTGAAGGCTTATCACTGTTGGAATGTGATCCTGTTGACAGATTTGTTTCAAGGTGGCCAACACTTTGTCAGCAGAGGCCGGATCTAATGAGGCGACAGGCTCATCGGCGAGGATGAGCCGCGGCTCTTGAACCAGGGCGCGTGCAATACCGACCCGTTGTTGCTGACCGCCTGAAAGGGCGTCACAACGCTCCAAGGCTTTTTCGATTAATCCGACTTTGTCTAGGCAAGCCAAGGCGTCAATTTGCTCTTGTTGACTACTTGCCATGAGCGATTGCCAGAGTGACTTGTATCCGAGGCGCCCAAGCAAAACATTCTTTAAGGCCGAGTGCCGGGGAATAAGTTGATGATGCTGAAAGATCATACCGGTGCGTTTGCGATGCTCACGCAGACGCCGCATATCCGATAAGCAATCCTGCTGATCGACCTGAACGGACCCCAGGGTTGGTTTGACCAGGCCATTCAGAACTCGCAGAAGCGTCGATTTGCCTGCGCCCGATGGGCCAAGCAATACCGTCATTTGGTCTTTGCGGATCGTGAGGTTGGTGGTGCGTAAAGCCTGCGTGCCATTGCTGTAGCGAACGGCGACGTCTTTCACTGTTAGGAAGTCGGTTGAATGGTCCATGATTGATCCCCTTAGTTAATCCGTTTAAATATTGGATTTATCGATGCAAGTGGGGTTATGATAGATATGTTTGATTACAAATCAGTGACACTCACCATGAATAAATCAGCCGATCGGATGTCATCTCCGAGCCTACGTCCGCGTATTTTGGTGACCAATCAATTGCACCCATCAGTACTGGAAATGCTCCGTGCTGATTTTGAGGTTCTGACGAATGAGACACCTGAGCCGTGGACTGGGGACACTTTGCTCGCCAAACTAGAAGAGCATCAACCGGACGGTTTGATTGCGTTTATGTCTGACCACATCAACAAAGAGGTTCTGCAAGCCAGCACCAAATTAAAGATCGTGGCGGCGGCATTGAAAGGGACGAACAATATCGACGTCGAGAGCGCCACGGCATTGGGTATCTGTGTCACATATGTCCCCGGTTTGTTAACCGAGCCGACTGCGGAGTTAACACTGGCGCTGATGCTGATGCAGGCTCGACAGCTGCCGCAGGCGACTCAATTTGTGCAGTCGGGGCATTTCAAAGGCTGGGAGCCGCGCTTTTACGCGAAAACGTTGTTTGATGCAGATGTGGGTCTTTTGGGGTTTGGTGCGATTGGTCAGCAATTGACGCATTTGTTGACCCCCTTTCGGGCACGGGTGAAGTTCTATGATCCGGCGATAACTGCGCCACCAGCTCTGGGGGCTGTCGCGTGTGATTTTGATGAGGTGATTCAGACGACGGACTATCTGGTTTTGGCTCTGCCACACACGCCTGTCACACATCATCTAGTCGATAAGAAACTGCTGTATCAAATGAGGCTAGGCGCGGTACTTGTTAATACCGCTAGAGGGTCTATCGTTAATGAGTCTGATGTCGCAGATGCGTTGGAGGCCAATCACCTGTCTGGCTATGTGGCAGATGTCTTTGAAATGGAAGATTGGGCAGTCGCGAACAGACCCAAAGTCATTGACCCCCGTTTATTGTCAGACAGTCGGGTCGTCATGTCGCCGCACATTGGTTCCGCAATACGAGGGATCAGGGTGCGAATCGAAAGCGATGCAGCAGAAACAATCATTGCTTTCTATGCTGGTCAGCCATTACCCACATGCTTGAATCCACACATAAGGAACTAAGTCCGATGCTTAATTTGGATATGTTGCGTTCATTTGCGGAGGTCGCTAAAACCGGAAGTTTTTCTCGTGCGGCTAGTGCCTTGGGTCTTTCGCAGCCAACGGTTTCCGAACATGTTCGCTCGCTGGAGGAGCGTTTGGGTCTTGAGTTGATTGCGCGCGGTCGCAGGCAGTCCGCCCTGACACCAGCCGGTGAAAGGGCATTGCCTAAAGCTGAGCGGATTATTGAATTGTCCACGGAGTTGCTGCTCACCAAGGATCCAAGCTCACTGCGGCTGGGTGTTAGTAGCAATATCCTGGTTTACTACTTGGCGGCTCAAGTCGCCTGGTTAAATCAGGCCGGTGTTTTGATTGAAAATAAACCCAATCCCGAATTGGCGCAAGATTTGTGTAACGGCACTATTGACGCAGCCGTGATGGAGTGGCCTGTCGAGCATCCTAGTATCAAGGTCAAGCCATTATTCGAGGATCCATTGCTCGTGATCGTGAGTCCTGACCATCCGTTTGCGCATTTACAAAGCATCACGGTCAAACAGCTAAAAACGTTGCTGCTCTTGGGTGGTGAGCCTGGAACAGGAACCTATTCGCTACTCAAAGCCGCACTCGGGCGTGAGGCCAGCGATTTAAAAATCGGGAGTAGCCTTGGTTCCACCGAAGCAGTCAAGCAAGCAGTCATCGGCGGCGCGGGCACGTCGATCGTTCTGGCAGGTGCCGTTGAACGCGAAATAAGCGATGGTCGTCTGATAGGCTTAAACATCAAAGGCCATCGCTTATCCAAAAAGTTTTACATATGTGCCCGAGAGGCGGTTCTGGAGTCACAGGAAAGTGCGGCCATTATCCATAGGCTTGGCGACGCCTTTACCCAATGAAGGACTGCTTCAGCGGCTAAGCTTTGGCCCTAGCAGGTGCCACCATCTCCACCCCATTGGCTTTTAGTGCTGCGCCGATGGCTTGCGCAAACTCAACGGCTTGCGGTTTGTCGCCGTGCACGCACAAGGTATCGGCTTGCACTGGCACGGTCTCACCCGTTTGAGCGATAAGCGCGCCTTCGCGCACCATGCGCAACACGTGCGCGACCGATTCGTTGACGTCTGTGATGAGAGCGCCGGGTTGGTTGCGCGGCGTGAGAGAACCATCTGATTGGTAGGAACGATCCGCAAAAACTTCGCTGGCCGTTTGAAGACCAAGGGACTTGCCATGCGTCAGTAAGGTGCTGCCAGCCAGCCCAAATAAAATCAGCCCTGGATCGACATCGTGCACCGCTTTGGCAATACCGCGTGCCAAGCTTTCGTCTTTGATGGCCATGTTGTAGAGCATGCCGTGGGCCTTGACGTGGTTCAGTTTGGCGCCTTGTGATGCAGCAACGCCGGCCAAGGCACCCACTTGGACGACCACCATGTCATAGGCATCTTGCTCGGTGATTTGCATAAAGCGCCGTCCAAATCCTTGCAGATCTGGCAGACTCGGGTGCGCCCCGATCGCCACGCCATGGGCGAGCGCGAGGGCCACCGTTTTTCTCATGGTGGCGCCGTCACCCGCATGGTAGCCACAGCCGATATTGGCCGATGAAATGAATGGCATGATGCGTTCGTCTTCACCCATGACCCAAGCACCAAAGCTTTCGCCCATGTCGCAGTTCAAATCCAAGGTTAATTTCATGGTACTAATCCTCCTGAAGGGGGGTGGGTATCGCGGCATCTGCGATGCAGTGCCGCATACTGGTCAACTGAACGGATAATTCTTTCAAAGCCTCTTGGCGCGCCGCATCCAAAGCACTTGCTTGGTCCAGGTCAATCGCCATGAAGTGCACCCGATCACCGGGTTTTTTTTGAGCCAGGATGGGCAAATCCACACTCGTGATGCAGCCCAGCTGAGGGTAGCCACCCGTGGTCTGCCGATCCGCCATCAGCACAATCGGTTGGCCAGAAACGGGCAACTGCATCGTACCGAGCGTGGTCGGCTCGGATAGGCGTTCCTTTTGCGTTCGGAGGGTTAATTTCGGACCATCTAAGCGGAATCCCATGCGGTCAGCGTCGTTGGCCACTCGCCAGGCTGTTTTATGCATCGCGGCTTGGCTCTCAGTGGTGAGATCAGACCAGTCCTCGCTCCTGATCCACCGAACGATTGATTTGCGCGAAGCCCAGATCCCCAAAACGCTTGGCAAATAAATCCGTTTGTTCCAGAGCGTCTCAGATAACGCTTGCCGCGCGCTAGAGGTTGTTGGCAGTGAAATATTTAGAGCGATCTCATCACCGGCTTTGAGTCCTCGTCCGTGCCAGCCACCGAACCCGGAACGTAGGTAAGTGCTTTGACTGCCGAGCAGAGGGGTGATCGCGAAACCGCCGTAGGCGGCCAAGTAAGCGCGCGTGCCTTCTTTGGCTTGTGGCAAGGTCATTGTGTCGCCTGGACTGATGATCAACGGTCGATAGCGGGTCACAGGTTTGCCATTGAGCTTTGCTTGCATGTCAGCGCCTGCCAAGCAAACGCAACAACTGTCGGAAAAGGTCAGCGTGGGACCGATCAGCGTGATCTCAAGCGTGGCGAGGTCTTCGGTGTTGCCTACGATTAAGTTAGCAAGCTGATGCGACAGCAAATCCATGGCGCCACAAACCGATACCCCCAGCGATTGATAACCCCAGCGCCCCCCATCTTGAAATTGGGAGAGCATGCCGGGCTTGATGATCTTCATGCTCATGCTTTACCCGATGACGCTCGATAGTCGTTATAAGCCTCGAGCGTGATGGCCTCAAACCGCACCTCATCGCCTGGCATTAAGAGGCTGGGTTCGGGGGCGTAGGGATCGAATAAAGGCAGTGGCGTGGCACCCACCAGATTCCACCCGCCGGGCAGTGTGGACGGGTAGATCACGGCCTGCCGGTTGGCGACACCAATGGTGCCACCGGCTACCCGCGTGCGTGGGCTTTTAAGTCTGGGGAGGTTAAAGCGCTCATCAAATAGACCCAAATAGGGCAGCCCTGGCGAGAAACCGAGCATAAAGACGCGGCACACGGTCCGTTGGTGGGCTTGTATCAGATCAGGCACGCTCAGACCCGCGTGTGCGGCAACGTGCTCTAAATCCAGACCAAATTGGGCGTCATAACAAATGGGGATGGTCACGCGTCTAACGTCACTGATCGCGTCATCGGTAAGTGTTTGAGCCAAATTATGGATTTTTGTTTTGAGCGAATCAACGGGCGGCACAAAGTAAACCGCCACCGCGGCGAAGGTGGCGATCACATCGACCACGCCGAGCCAGTTCGCTCGTTCAATTTCACGGGCCAACTGGCGCGAGCGAAGTCCAATGCGCTCATCAATCGCATCACCGAGTTCGATGATGAGACACCTATCTCCTTCGGCCCTGATGGTACGTATCCAAGAATCTGACATGCCTTTAAATAGCCAGCTTACTTTGCAAACAAGGCATTCATGTCTCGAAATCCCTTGAGCTCGAGGGCGTTGCCTGAGGGATCGGTAAAGAACATGGTGGCCTGCTCGCCCGGTTCGCCTTTGAAACGGATGTAGGGTTCGATGATGAATTTAACGCTTGCGGCTTTAAGCTTATCCGCTAAGAGTTCCCAAGCGGGAATAGATAACACCGCACCGAAGTGACGAACCGGTACTTGGTGATTATCCACGCCGCTCGTGGCTGTCTCACGACATTCATCGGGCGACAGGTGCGCCACAATCTGATGGCCAAAGAAATTAAAGTCGATCCACTCTTCTGAGCTGCGACCTTCGGGGCAACCTAGTAGCTCGCCATAAAAGGCACGCGTCTCGGTGAGATCGCGCACAGGAAATGCCAAGTGAAAGGGGGGAATAGAGGTGGCGTTATCCGACATGTTGAGGGTTCTCCAGCGACTGACGTGTTCACAAAAAACAAAGGATATCAGGTTGCTGTGCTAACGGGTGCCGGCTCTATGGGTTCGGGTTCACAACGTTTGGGCTCAAATACGAGCGAGAAAGTACTGCCTCTGCCCAAGCGACTCTCAATGACCAATTGGGCGCCATGACGCAGGGCAATGTGTTTGGTGATGGCCAGTCCAAGTCCAGTGCCTCCAGCGGCACGTGAGCGACCCCGGTCGACCCGATAGAAGCGTTCGCTTAAACGGGGGATGTGTTCGGCGGCAATCCCGATACCGGTGTCGGTCACGCTGTAGACGGGCTGACCATTCTGGTTTTGTCCCCAACCCACATGGATAGTGCCCTGGTCAGGGGTGTAACGCACCGCGTTGGTCAGTAGGTTAGAGAAAGCGGAGGCCAATTCGGAGGCAGCGCCCCCGATAGTCAGTTCGGTGTCGATGTCCCACACAAAGTGATGGCGGCCACCGGACAAGGCCTCGCCTTGTTGCCGGGCCGCCTCCAAGAGTGCCGGGACATCAACTTTCACGCGATCAGCGTTGGGGTTGTTTTCTAGGTCTGAGAGCGTGAGCAGATCCGCGACGATGGACTGCATGCGAACCGCTTGCTCTTGCATCAAGGCCAAATAGTATTGGCGCTGCTCATCGCTAACGCCGCCTTCTGGCGCCTCTTGGATGGTCTCTAAAAAACCACTTAGAACGGTTAGCGGGGTTCGCAGCTCATGTGAGACATTGGCCACGAAATCGCGACGCGTGGTCTCTAGTCGGTCAATTTGTGTGAGGTCTCGGCTAATAAGCAAACGTTGATGGCGCGCGTAAGTGACAAACTGCAACATCAGCAGTCGTTCGCCGTTGCCGTGGGAAATTTTCTGAATGATGGAATCGGGCCATTGTCGCCGGCGGGCGTACTTGATGAACTCAGGCTGCCGAATCAAGTGCAGTAGGTTCTTGCCATGATCGGCGACCTCATCGAGTGCAAATTGCTCTTGGGCGGCGCGGTTAAACCAAGAAATCTTCAAGTTGCCATCCATGGCAATCACGCCGACGGGCAGCGCTTGGGCCGCGGACATGATCGCGCTGTTGGTTTCTTGCGCTTCTGAAAGCGAGTCTTGTTGGTGGTGCAGGTGGCGGTTCAAGGCTGTCACCACTTCGGCCCAAGGGCCAACCTCGCTCGGGGGCTCTAGCCCGTTAGGCGCTTTGGCCCAAGCCGCCACCTTGCTGGCTTGAAGGCGACTGTGCGTTATGTAGGCACCAGCGCTGAGCGCGAGCACGATCCAACCAATCGGGCTTTGCCATATCAGTTGGATCGACGCGGCCAGAATCACGCCCGTCGCATACATCAGAAGCGTTCGATGCCATTGCATGAGTGTGATTCTCGCACGAGCGAGGCGCAATGCGCTTTCGGATATGGGCACAGCGATTGTAATCAGGGGATTTGCTTGGTGAATCGATAGCCACTGCCACGAACCGTTTCGACGTGTTTGTCATGCCCGCTGGGTTCTAGCGCCTTACGCAGACGTCGGATATGGACATCCACCGTTCTTTCCTCTACGAAGACGTGGTCGCCCCAGACTTGGTCTAAAAGTTGGGACCGAGAAAACACCCGTTCGGCGTGGGTCATAAAAAAGTGAAGCAAACGGAACTCAGTCGGACCGATGTTCAGTGGAGCCCCATTGCCCGTGAGGCGGTGAGAGGAGGGGTCAAGCGTCAAACCAGCTACTTCGCTTACATCATCGGTCAGCTGTGGGGCGCGCCGGCGCAACACGGCTTTGATCCGCGCCATCAACTCCTTGGGTGAGAAAGGTTTGGTGATGTAGTCGTCAGCGCCGGCCTCTAGGCCATCTATCTTGTCTTGTTCAGCGCCTTTGGCGGTCAGCATAATTATCGGGATCTGGCGGGTGCGTTCGTCGCCCCGCAGCTTGCGGGCTAACGCCAGGCCCGAGGCACCTGGGAGCATCCAATCCAAAAGAATCAGGTCAGGTAGCTCAGCGCGTATGAGCGTGTCGGCCTGATCGGCGTCGTACGCGCGCAGCACTTTGTGCCCGGCAAAGGATAAATTGACGGCGATCAGTTCTTGGATCGCAGGCTCATCTTCAACGACTAGAATGGTGCTTGACATAATAGGGGCAGTTGAACCAATTGAGTAAAAGTTAAGTTGGGGTAGATCGGTGGTGCTTGTCTGTGGTGCGTATCGGTAGTGCTAATCGGAAGCGCAAATCAATACTGCATCACGCTCAGACATATCTTATGGCTGAATTGTGTCAGGTATGTGACAAGACGGCAGGCTTTGCTTGCGATACCATAAGACACTCACCGCAAATCCAAAACGCACCGCAATCTTGGTCGCGTGGCGTCGCAAGCTCTCTCTTTGCAATAGACAAACCATGACAGAAAAACAGACAGATTTTGGGTTTCAGACCATCGCCGAGGCAGACAAAGTCAAAAAAGTGGCTGACGTGTTTGATTCGGTGGCCACGCGCTACGACGTCATGAACGATTTGATGTCTGGCGGCATGCATCGGTTATGGAAAACCTTTACCTTGGCCCGTGTGGGTGCGCGAACGGGTATGCGGGTACTGGATATCGCTGGCGGGACGGGCGACTTAGCGAAATCGCTGGCGCGCACGGTTGGGCCCACTGGCCAAGTGTGGTTAACCGACATCAATTTGTCGATGTTGAATGTCGGGCGCGATCGGATGATAGATGCTGGGCTGGCAATGCCGTATGCGGTTTGTGACGCACAATCCTTACCTTTCCCAACGGGCTATTTTGATCGGGTGACCGTGGCGTTCGGTTTGCGCAACATGACGCACAAAGACGTTGCCCTAGCAGAAATGACGCGCGTCCTAAAACCTGGCGGCAAGCTGTGTGTGCTTGAGTTCTCGCGGATCAACAAAACGCTCGCGCCTGCCTACGACTGGTACTCCTTCAACATCTTGCCTTGGCTCGGTAAAAAAGTCGCCAAAGATGAGGCGAGTTATCGCTATCTGGCTGAATCGATCCGCATGCATCCGGACCAGGAAACGCTTAAAACCATGATGCAAGAGGCGGGTTTGTCGCGGGTGCAGTATTTCAACTTGACCGCTGGTGTGGTGGCTTTACACGAGGGCGTGCGGTTGGGGTAAGGAATTTTCTGACGCCTCTTAGGGTCTAAAGCATTTACGGCGGCATCATTGGGTAAGCTCCAAGACAATCGCTTTACCGAGCATGACCGGGAGACAAACATGAAATCGATTTGGGCTAAGTTTTTGGCGTTGGTTTTGGTGGCGGGTAGCGCCTTTGCCATGGTCGCGGTGTCTTTTGACGCGGAGGCTCGTCGGTTTGGCGGGGGCTTCAGTAGCGGTCGCCAGTCCATTAATGTTTTGAAACAAAAGCAAGCCACGGTGCCATCGGCCGCGGCCGCGGCACGCGCGCCAGCCGCTGCGGGCGGGGCGCGTTGGCTTGGGCCTTTGGCCGGCATTGCCGCTGGTTTGGGACTGGCAGCGTTGTTGTCTCATTTTGGTTTTGGTGGGGCGCTAGCGGATTTGCTTGTCATCGCTTTAATCGCCGGCATCGCTTTAGTGGCGATAAGGTTTATTGCGCGGACCTTGCAAGGTGGCTTGTCGCTGTCCGCTGAATCCCAAGGCAGAGCGAGCGATAAAAACAGTTACCGCAACACCGTGCACGCCCGCGAACCGGGCTCGGGCTTAGCCGGCCTGATGGGGTCGGGTACACCCACGATCGACCCGGTGCCGACAACGGGCGATTGGTTTATTCCTGCTGGGTTTGACCAAGACACCTTTTTAGATGAGGCAAAAAAACAATTTGCTGCCGTACAAGCAGCTTGGGATACCGGTGACTACGACCAACTGCGACATCGGCTAACCGATGAGTTCTACGCCGAGTACGCCCCAAAACTGACGCCACGGCCACAAGGCACGCACACGGAAATCGTGTCGCTGAGTGCGGACCTGTTGGGTCTTGAGAAGCTAAACAATGGCTATTTGGCTAGTGTTCGATTTTCTGGGTCATTGCGCGAGGATGGTGCGCTTCAAGCCGCTGGGTTTGAAGAGGCTTGGAACTTATACAAACCAGAGGGCCAAGGTTGGTTGTTGGCCGGCATTCAGCAGCTGCCAACTCAGCAGACTTGATGGTTGGTTGGTGGTTGGTTTGGGCGGCTGCTGTAGATCTCAATAGCGATGACAGTGGCAGCCCTTCATTTTGCTGTGTCTAGGCGTCGATGACAACGCCGTGGTCCCTTGAAACCGTTAAACTCTTGCTGAGCCTTCTTTTAAGGTAGACCATCATTACCGCGACGCCATTTCCCCCTCTGCTTGGATCCGCCAGAGCGAGTTCTTCACCGACCGCGCTGTTGTGCGCGGTATTGAATCGTTTACTGATGCAAAACGATCAGGCCCGCCTCTTGTTAGCTGCTCATACCGGTAACACCTTTGAAATCAGAGCCCTGCCGGTGACGGCCAAACTCATGATTGGTCAAGAGGGCACGCTCACACCAAGTAACGACCATGCGCCCGCGCAGGTCTGCCTGACTGTCGATACCCAAGCGCTATGGGCATCGGGATGGCGGCCGGGTCAGCCCATGCCAGATCAGGCGGGGATCTTGTTTATCAGTGGTGATGCGGCCATGGCGCAAACCTTATCGACCTTGGCAAAACATTGGCGTCCTGACTTAGAAGACCTGCTCGCGCAAAAGATAGGTGACATCGCAGCCAGACAGATTGTGCGTGGTGTGCAAGGTTTTTTTTCAGCGATCAGGCTTTCGACATCGCGTTTGGCTGAGAACATGGCTGAATACGCGACCCACGAGACACAAACCTTACCGAGCATGAGTCAGTTTGTGGTGAGCGGCGCGCAGCAAGCGGCGTTAACGCAACGTTTGGCAATATTGGATGAGCGATTGGCGCACTTAGAAGGGCGTTTGAACCAAGTCGAGGGGAGTCCGTCGTGAGCTTGGTCCGCGTGTTTAAGATTGTGATTATTAGTCTGAAATACCGGCTAGACGAGTTGGTGCTGTCGAGCTTCAATCACCCCATGGCTGTGCGCTTGTTACGTATTGTTCGCATGGGGGCCGAACCCAAACTTCCGCGTGGCGAGCGCTTGCGTTTGGCCCTCGAGTCCCTTGGTCCTGTGTTTGTGAAGTTTGGCCAAGTCCTATCCACTCGCCGCGATCTGATTCCGCCCGATGTGGCGGACGAATTGGCTTTGTTGCAAGACCATGTGGCGCCATTTCCTTCAGAGCAAGCCGCACAGATCATCGAACAAGCGCTGGGTTCCCCGCCGTCGGTGCTGTTTGCCAATTTTGAGGTGGATCCGGTGGCATCGGCTTCCATTGCGCAAGTGCACTTTGCGACGTTGCATGATGGACGCGAAGTGGCGGTCAAGGTGTTGCGGCCCGGGATGTTGGCGGTCATTGATAAAGACGTGGGTTTGATGCGTCTTGTCGCGCGCTGGATTGAGCGCTTGTCGCCTGATGGCCGACGACTCAAACCCCGTGAGGTGGTGGCGGAGTTTGATAAGCATTTGCATGACGAACTCGATATGTTGCGTGAGGCCTCAAATTGCAGCCAATTGCGGCGTAACTTTGAGCCCGGCACTGACCGTGGTGATCTATTGTGGGTGCCTGAAGTGCATTGGGACTACTGTGCAAACAATGTCTTCACCATGGAACGGATGTATGGCATACCGATTGGGCAGATTGAGCGATTAAAGACGGCCGGCGTTGACCTCAAGGAGTTGTCACGTATCGGTGTTGAAATTTTCTTTACTCAGGTTTTTACCGATGGGTTTTTTCATGCGGACATGCACCCAGGCAATATTTTTGTCTCTAATGCGCCACAAACACTAGGCCGTTACATATCGTTAGATTTTGGGATTGTGGGCTCGCTGTCGGAGTTCGATAAAAACTATTTGGCGCAAAATTTCTTGGCGTTTTTTTTGCGGGATTATCGGCGCGTGGCGAGGCTGCACATTGAGTCAGGCTGGGTCCCCGCAGATACACGAGAGGAGGAGCTTGAGGCGGCGGTTAGGGCGGTTTGTGAGCCTTATTTCGATCGGCCGCTCGAGCAGATCTCCTTGGGTCAAGTGTTAATGCGGTTGTTTCAGACGTCACGCCGTTTTGATGTCGAAATACAGCCCCAGCTGGTGTTGTTACAAAAAACCTTGCTCAGTATCGAAGGTTTGGGGCGCCAGTTGGACCCACAACTAGACTTGTGGGAGACAGCCAAGCCTTACTTAGAGAAGTGGATGCATGAGCGGGTTGGCTTGGCTGGGATCCGAAAAAAACTAGAGATGGAAGCAGGCCAATGGGCCCAGCTTTTACCTGAATTTCCCCGGCTGATGCATGCTTCCTTGACCCGGCCAGACCACAGTGCGGCCGTTTGGCAGGAACTCAAAGCCCTGCGAGTTGAGCGGCGCCGGTCTAACCGACTCTTAGGTGTAATGATCGTGCTCACGGCAATGGCTTTAGGGGTGGCTTTGTTCCATCTCTGGTAAGGTTCGGTTGCGGTGGTTTTGCGCAAATTTTTTTGATTCTGTCATTTTTCTGAAGGCTTTAGCGGTTATTAATGGCAGCACTCGTTTAAAAGGCCAATCAATAATGCTCTATCCAGAACTATTTAAGTCGCTCGAAGCCGTTCGTTGGAATATGGACTCGGATATCCCTTGGGATCAATTCGACGCCTCGCTGCTCACAGATGAGCAAGCCGAGACCATCAAAATGAACGCGATTACCGAGTGGGCGGCGTTACCCGCCACAGAAATGTTTTTGCGTGATAACCGTGATGACAGCGACTTCAGCGCATTCATGTCAGTGTGGTTTTTTGAAGAGCAAAAGCACTCACTGGTGTTGATCGAATATTTGCGTCGATTCAGACCCGATTTGATGCCAACCGAAGAAGAGCTTCACAAGGTTAGATTCGAGTTTGATCCAGCGCCAGCGCTTGAGACACTCATGTTGCATTTTTGCGGTGAGATTCGATTGAACCACTGGTATCGCTGCGCCGAGCAATGGCACACAGAGCCCGTTATCAAGTCGATCTATCAGACGATTGCCTATGACGAGGCACGACATGCAGGCGCTTACCTGCGTTACATGCGCCGGGCATTGAAGGACCGTGGGCAAGATATTGCGATGCAGGCCAAACGTGCTTTCACCAAGATCGGGGTTTTGATGGCTTCGGCCAAGCGCACTTCACAGGCGCTACACCCTACTAATTTGCACGTTAATAAAGAGATGTATCCCGAGGATACGGTGCAATCCAAGTTGCCAGAGCCTGGTTGGTTAGAGCGGTGGTTAGACGAGCAGATTCACTTCGATAAAGGGTGGGAAGACAAAGTCAGTTCCCGTATTTTGCATAACCTGTCTTCTTTGCTTGAAATGCCGTTTCCTACGGTTCAAGATTTGAATCGGTATCGTAAAAATGTCATCGCCACGGACACGCCTGCGGCGGTTGCCTAAGTTTTATGGTCGGGTCGGCTCTTGGAGATTTCTGATTGTGACGATTGGGTTTGAGTCAAAGATCCTGACCCGTGAGCAGTGCGTGCAGTGGTGTCAAGCGCGCGATCGGACACGCCCTCTCGTGTTTACCAACGGCGTGTTCGATTTGTTGCACCGTGGCCACGTGACGTATTTGGACGAAGCAGCCCAGCTCGGCGCGGACCTGATCGTTGCCATCAACACGGACGCCTCTGCCAAACGGCTGGGCAAAGGACCGGATCGGCCGTTGAATACCTTGGCTGATCGCCAGGCGCTGTTAGCTGCCTTAGCGAGTGTCTCAATCGTGACCTCATTTGATGAGGACACACCTTACGCCTTAATTGATCAACTCAAGCCAGACGTGTTGGTGAAAGGGGGCGATTACGACATGAGCACACTAGCGGAAACCGCCTTGGTTGAGTCTTGGGGTGGTCGGGCAGTGGCTATCCCGTTTCGTCATCAACGATCGACGAGCGCACTTGTCAGACAGATACAGGGTGGCGCTAGATAACGCTAGTGGCTTTACTCAGCGAGGGGCTAACTTCACATCGTGCATGACGCCTGTGCCCGCCGACCCGGGGGGTTTGAGTAGCTCATTGACAGACAGCAAATCGGCCTCTGACAAGACACCGCTATTTGCTCTTAAACGCAAGCTAGTCACCAATGTTGAATATCGCGCGTCGGCCAAGTCGCGTTTGATGACAAACAGTTGCCGCTGTGCATCCAGAACATCTAGATTGATACGAACACCAATGTTGTAGCCCGTGATGTTGGCCTGCAAAGCAGATAAGCTCGATTTTTCAGCGGCTTGCAGCCCCTTGATCCGAGCCAAACCGGCACGCACGCCGTTGAAGTACTGACGAGACAACTGTAATGACTGACGGCGCACGGCTTCGAGGTCATACACCGACTTTTGTTGTAGTTCAGCCTTCTCTACGACCTGAGCATTGATGCCACCACCGGAGTAAAGAGGAACTGAGAGGGTTAAGGCCACGCTGTTATCGATCGTGCGCCCGTCAAAGAAGGGCCTGACTTGTGAGTTGCCAACGGTATTGCTTGTTGATGAGGCCGAAAGACTGAGCGTCGGGTAGTGGCCTGATTTAGCGATTTGAATGTCGTATTCAGTGATTTGCGTTGTAATACGTGAGCTCACGACTTCTAGGCTGGCGGTTTTGGCTTGATTGGACCAATCAGCCAGCCGATTGGGTTTGGGTTCGGGTAGATTGACGGTGTAGGGAAGCGCAAACAGCTGCTTGGCCTCAGGCGGCTGGCCGATGATCCGAGCCAGATTGTCTTCGGCGTTACTCAACTCGTTTTCTACGCCAATGATATTGGCCGAAACCACATCAAACCGTGCCTGCGCTTCAAGCGCATCGGTCACGGTGGCGGCACCCAATTCAAAACGTTGTTTGGAGGCCGCCAATTGCTCGGCAATGGAACGTTTTTCTGCTCTCAATGCATCTAATGTGTCTTGACGGGCAAGCACCTCGAAGTAGGCCTGGCTGACACGCAGGATGAGACTTTGGTAGGCGAGTTGAAGATTTATTTCGGCCTGCGCGACCACGAGTTTTGACTGCTCGAAGTTTTGAATGGCTGACCAGTTAAAGACGGGTTGCGTCAAGCTCAACGACCAGGCAGATCGGTCTCCTTGATAAACCTGGGTAAGTGGGCCGGTGGCTCGGCTGTCAAGGTAAGCCCCTGTTAGCGAGCTATCTACCTGGGGGAGCAATTTGGCTCGTGCCTGCGGTGTTTTTTGCAGCATGGCTCGGTACTGTGATCGGGCAGACTGATAAGTAGGATCGTTGTTGAGTGCAAGCTGCCAAGTTTGGGCTAAATCCATGGCGTGTGTCTTGGTGGGCGCCAGAACGGGCAGAGCGATTAAGACCCCGATGATTGCCTGACGAATCCAGCTACTCATCCCCAGCATACGCAAACCTCAAAATTTAAAGTGTGAAACGTGTGGCCCAACCAGCGGTTTGATGACGGTTTCAAAAAGGGTCTCCATCTCAAAACTAGCGGCGGTGATGCGAGTCATCACCACAGTCGTCATGGCGGGTGCTTGGCCTATCACAACCACCAAGCGACCACCCACACGCAGCTGATACTTTAACGTGTCGGGGATGTTTGGCAATGAGCCTGTGACTAAGATGGCGTCATATTCCGTTGAGCCCCATCCTTCGCTGGCGTCCCCGGTCTCTATGGTGACGTTATTGATTTTTGCATTGGCAATATTTTCTTGTGCAAAAGCTGCTAAGCGTGGGTCGATGTCGACCGAAGTGACTTGACGGGAGAGTTTGGCCAAAAGGGCGGCTTGGTAGCCGGAGCCGGTGCCAATTTCTAGCACGCAATCGGCGGATTCGAGTCGAAGTGCTTGGGCCAAACGGGCTTCTAATTTAGGTGCCAGCATGACTTGCTTGGTATCAACCGAATGAACCACCAACGGCACTTCTAAATCTGAAAAGGCGATTGAACGGAACTGTGCAGGAACAAAGCGCTCGCGCTGCAGCTCTGTCAGTGCCAACAGCACGCGCTCATCCCCGACATCCCATGGACGGATTTGTTGCTCGATCATATTGAATCGAGCCCGCTCAATATCGGGTAGGCTACTTGCTTTCATCATGCTCGTCTCAGTCACTAACCGTCAGATTGTACTAGGGGTTTTCCCAAATGCCAGTAAAAGCTGATGGGTGCACGACTCGCCTGTCGGGCGCCGCGAGCAACGCCATCAAATCTAAAACTTGTAGCCAATACCTATCAGACGTTATAAGCATTCAAATCTGGGGTCGAGGAAACCGTGCCACCATTCCCGTCGGTGTAAGTGGTAGACAGATTGGCGTTTGAGTACGCAAAATAGTTCGCTTCAACGAACCCATAAAGGCCAGATGAAATGATCTGCTTATAACCTATACCCAAGTTGTAGCCACCGACAGTTGCCTTGTTTGGCGGTACAGAGCAACAGGTGAGCTGATTGTCTTGAACTTGTTGGTTCGAATAGCCGAATTTGAATTAGGCCAGCTTATTTTTGTCGATGGCGTAACCAGGCGCTAAGAATAGGTTGAAGCGATTCGATACGGTGACGTCGTAGTCATACACGCCGGTGTTACTGACGCCTGGATAGTAGAAGCTCGCGACATTTGTGGTTTGCGTTAAAGCGGAGTAATCGGCACAGATACTCAAAATGAATTTGTCTTTCAACTGGAATGTTATTACACGCTATCAATCACAGGACCTGTGTCAGGCTTCGCGCGACAACGCCAGTTAAGAAGAAGCATACGCACACCACACCACACCACGCCAGCCATCCTTGCGAAAGCTTTCGTGAATTGGGCTCGCCTGTTGCTACTTTTTTACCCACACCCCATGAAAATGGTGGACGGGCCCATGGCCATGACCCACTGATAGCTCAGCGGCGTGGGTAATGGCTTCTATCAGATAGGCTTTGGCGGCCTTCGCGGCCTCTTGGGGGTCAATGCCTTTGGCCAGTAACGTGGCAAGTGCCGCCGAGAGTGTGCAGCCGGTGCCATGGGTGTTGTTGGTGACAATGCGTTGGCCCGGTAAGGTCAGCATGATGTCACCGTCATGCAACAGGTCAGTGGTTTCGTTGCCCGGCAAGTGACCGCCTTTTAAGAACACCCAGCGATGGCCTCGGTGGTTCATGCATTCGCGCAGCTTTTCTGCCATTTTGCGCATTTCAGCAAGCGTATCAGGGGCACGTCGGCCCAGTAGCACCCCACCCTCGGGCAGATTGGGGGTCAGCATGGTGGCCAAAGGAAGGAGCGCCTCGCGCAGTTCGCCCACGGCATTTTTTTCGAGCAACATATCGCCACTCTTTGCCACCATCACCGGGTCTAGTACCACGTGATCGCAGCGGTATTTGGCTAGCGTTTCTGCCACCGTGCGGATCACGGACACTTGGCCCAACATGCCAATCTTGCTGGCATCAATCCTGACGTCCTGAAATAGGGTGTCAATTTGTGCGCCGACGAATTCGGCCGGTACGGGATGGATGTGCGTGACGGCTTGGGTGTTTTGTGCGGTTAAGGCGGCAGCAACCGCACAACCGTAACCCCCTAAAGCACTGATGGTTTTGATGTCCGCCAAAATACCGGCGCCACCAGAGGGATCAACGCCCGCGATACTCAAGACATTTGGGATGACGTGGCTCATGTGGCGGGGCCTTTTGTGATTAAACCGGTGGTGGGCGAGCTTGGCGCCGCTTGGTAGGGTTTGCGAGGCATGCGACCCGCTAGAAAAGCCTCGCGGCCGGCTTGTACGGCCTTGCACATGGCACTGGCCATCAGCACCGGCTCGCGGGCCGCAGCGATGGCGGTGTTCATTAAGACGCCAGCGCAGCCAAGCTCCATGGCGATCGCGGCATCGGACGCGGTACCGACACCGGCATCAACGAGCACGGGCACCTGGATTTTGTCCATGATTAGCTGCAGATTCCAAGGGTTTAGAATGCCCATCCCCGATCCAATGAGCGAGGCCAATGGCATGATCGCCACACAGCCGATGTCTTCAAGCATTTCGCACTGAATGGGGTCATCGGTGCAATACACCATGACTTCAAATCCATCATCGACCAGCGTTTTGGCGGCTTTTAATGTTTCGGGCATATTTGGAAACAGGGTGCTGGCATCACCGAGCACCTCAAGTTTGACGAGTGGGTGGCCATCGAGCAGCTCACGGGCCAAGCGCAAGGTGCGCACCGCATCATCGGCGCTGTAGCACCCGGCGGTGTTGGGCAACAGCGTGAATTGATCGGGTGGCAAGTAATCCAGTAAGTTGTCTTCACCGGGCGTTTGACCGATGTTGGTGCGTCGAATCGCCACCGTGACGATTTGCGCCCCACTGGCATCAATGGCGGCGCGTGTTTGGGCGAAGTCCTGGTACTTGCCGGTGCCGATTAGCAGTCGTGAATGGTAATCCTTACCAGCAATGATCAGAGGGTCGTGAGTCGTCATGGGGACATCCTGAAGAGAAGGCACTGAAGCCTCAGTCAATATTATCTATCTACTGATTGTCCGACTTGTTGGACCTTGGTGCAAATCTGCTCTGCAGCATTTAAAAACCGCGGACCAGGTCGATAGAGCCAGTTTGGATCGATCACGCTCACGTCAAATTGTGCGGTCAGCCAATGGGGTGCGGCGTAGCCACTAAAAATAATGGCTGGCCGCGCGGCAAGTAAGCTCTCCAGACTAACTGACGGGGCGGTGGAAAGCGTTTGGGCAAATACGTTCACTGCCCCGCAGCGCGCGAGGGCGTCATTGATCAACGCATGCTGCCCTAAGACAAATTGGGCGTCAGGGCTTGCGAGAATAGCGACACGTATGGGCGAGGAGGAAGAAAAGGAAAAGGTGCGGTCCGCCTCCAGCGCATCGGCCTGTGCCCGCAATCGCTGGCTGCGGGGCTCGGCCTTTGCTTCGGTACCTAGGCGCTGACCGATGGATTTTACCTGTTCGGCAATCTGTTCTAAAGAGCGGGGTTCAAGCACTAAGGTATCTATGCCAAGGGATTCGAGCTGATTCATCAGTGTTGAGGGCCACCCAACCACCCAGTCGGGCTGCCATTGCAACACTTGTTCGACGCTGGTGTTTAATCCATCGCCAAGTTTGGGGATGGCGCGCGCTTGCGATGGGAAATCGCTCGCATCCACGGTGGCCACGATGTGTTCGCCGGCACCCGCGGCGAACAACATTTCAGTGGCATGCGGGGTGAGGGTGATGATGCGCATCCCTGCGTGGCTCGCCTCTGCAACACAAAACAAAACAATGCTGAGCGCGGCGGCAGTTGGCTTCAATTAGTACCTCAACGTCAGGTTGACAAACACATTTGACCCGGTCGTGTTGTAGCCGTCAATCAAGTTGTAGGATTTATTGAATACATTGTTCCACCGCAGCCGCAGGGTTGTGTTCTGGTTCCAGTCATAGGCGACACCGAGATCCACAAGACCATAGCCGTCCAACAATTTATCAGAAAATACTTCTTTCTTATTGCTGGTTAGAAACCACTGAGCATCAAAAGTAACCGATTGCACTTGATAGGCGGCATCGAGCTTGAGCACGCGTTGTGCTCTAAGGGGTAAGGACTTGTTTGTCTCAGAGTTGATTGCACTCAACCAGTCAAAACTGCCGCCAACGGTCAGTGAGTTCGTGATCTCATGATGACCGGACAACGTGAACCCGCGTATTTTTGCTTTACCGATGTTGACAGGTGTGAAGACAAATGAGCCGGCGCTCGTGGGTTCATTCACAATGGCGTCAGTGATCTGATTCCAGTAGGCCGTGGCAGCGATCTCTCCGCGAGGCAGCAAGTAGCGTAGACCTGCCTCAAGATTTCTCGATTTTTCTGGCTGTAAGTTTGGGTTACCAACAAAACTGGACGTTTGCGGCCAGAACAGTTCATTAAAATTGGGCGCTCTAAACCCAGTGCTCCCGCCAATGCTTGCACGCCAGTTTTCAGTGAGGTCAATGGCGTAATTTAAGCTGGCGCTGACAAAATTACTGTACTGAGAGTTGTGGTCATTGCGCAAACTCGCCTGCACCGCGTGAATGCCCCATGAACCATCAAACCCGGCAAAAATAGAGTTGGTAAACACTTTTTCACTGTCATAGCCAATGGTGCCACTGACCTTTTGTTCCAATCGCTCGACACCGAGCACGGCGGTGTGGGCATCGGTGAGTTTGAAATCATTCTGCCAGGTGAATTGCGTTTGTTGCGTTTTGAAGGTGTCTCGGCCGTCGTCGCCTGCTGAGGGTAGCGTGAAGGTCTCGGCCTTATCGACCATCAATGCGGCGGTCAGGCTGCTCGTCCATTGAAGGTTGATCTGATTGCGGCTGCTAATCGAGGTACTGTTCAGAACTTGTATCGCCCGATCGCTAAAGTATGGCGCGCCGAAGTCGTAGCCGCCATTGACTCGAGATTGCAATGTCTGGAGCGTGAGCGTTTGATCGGGTGACCACTCGTAGGACAGCGTGCCGCCAAAATTGCTACGGTAGTAGGAGTCCTGATCCGGGTTGAAATAGAAGTTGTCTATGCTGGAGGCATTGAATCCTGCACTTTGCCCATAGCCACCGTATAGGTTGTAGCGCCAGTTATTTTGGCTGCCAGACAGACCAGCCGTGTATTCGCTGCTGTCGTAGGTGCCAACACCAGCGGTTGCATAAGCAGAAAATGGCTGGTCGCCTTCCTCTTGGCGGGTGATGATGTTGACCACACCACCAATGGCATCAGCCCCATACAAGCTACTCGCTGCCCCGCGCACGATCTCGATTCGCTCGATAGCATTGGTGGGCACAGCATTGAGCGCTGGTAGGCCATTGGAGCCGTTATTGATGCGTACCCCGTCAATGAGGACCAGCGTTTGGTTGCTGTTGGTGCCACGCATATTGATGGTTGTCAGGTTCTGGGGCCCACCGGAGTTGACAATGGCGATGCCGCGTTGACGTCCTAATACATCCCCGAGCGTGGCGCCAGGCATCGCGTCAATTTCAGCGCGCGTCACGACGGAATTGTCTCCAATAAGTACTTGAAGTGGTTCGGCCACACGTGTTGCCGTCACGATCACGGGATCAAGACGGGGAGGGCTGGCAGTTTGGCTGGAGATTGTGGGATCGGCGGGGCTGGTAAGACTGCTGGGGATTGTGGTGACTTGGGCAGAGACACTCAAGGCGAGCGTACTCAGTGCCGTGGCGAACGCGAAGCGCGAACGCAGACTAAGGCTGTGTTTCATCGGTTTCTCTATTTAGACGTGCGTCCCCGCACGTCGTTAACAACATCAAACCCTTGAGTGTGACGGCAAGGGCTTACCCACCTTGGCCGGTATCGGGCTGGCAGCAAGGCCCATAGAGGGCTTGATGTTGACCGTTGCGGGGGCAGCACAGGTCGGCGGGCGAATCTCCGCTTCCTGTTTCCCGTTTAACTTTCCCTGCGCACCGTGTTTCTGAATAGATTCGCGGTTGTGCGCTGAAAGCACCAAAGTGGCAAGACTTTACCATGGGGCTCGGCGCTTCCTAGCAGCTTCTCTTGCGGCGTGATTGTGACAAGTTTTTAATTGAGTCTGCCAGCATGCCCTGAGCCAAGCCATAAGCCAAGCCATAAACCAAGCCATAAGCCAAGTCAATAAACGGGCCTTTCACCAAGTCTTTAAGCAGTTAATAGCGGTTAATAGCGCTTAATTTGGTACCATACAAATAACTTAGACACAGCAATGCGCGCCAAAAAACATGCATTGCATTAACCGGTTAACGGGTCCCTGACGATATGTCCTATCCTGCTCTTCCCCATCCGATTGAAGCCTTCACCAGAGGTCAGGCTTTTGTCCGTTTACTGGACGAGAAAATTCTTATTCTCGACGGTGCCATGGGCACCATGATCCAGCAATACAAGTTCAGTGAAGCTGAGTTTCGCGGTGAGCGATTTGTGGACCACGGCAAAGATCTCAAAGGCAACAATGAGTTGCTATCACTGGTTAAGCCGCATGTCGTGCGTGAGATCCATGATCAAAACTTGGCGGCAGGGGCTGATCTCATCGAGACCAACACCTTTGGCGCGACCTCGATTGCGCAAGGCGATTATGACCTCTCGTCGTTAGCCTATGAGCTCAATGTTGCTTCCGCCAAGTTGGCCTGCGAGGCGCGGGATGCGGCGACGACCCCAGACAAACCACGCTTTGTGGCGGGTGCCTTGGGGCCTCAGCCTAAGACCGCATCGATTTCGCCCGATGTCAATGATCCGGGTGCACGCAATGTCACGTTTGATGAGTTGTATGAAGCCTATGCCGAACAAGTAGAGGCCTTGCTTGAAGGCGGTGTCGACGTTCTGCTGCTTGAGACTATCTTCGACACGTTGAACGCCAAAGCGGCTATTTTTGCGATTGAGACTGTTTTTGAGCGCCGTGGCGAACGGTTGCCGCTGATGATATCTGGCACGGTGACTGATGCGTCAGGACGTATTCTTTCTGGACAGACGGTTGAAGCGTTCTGGAATGCGGTGCGCCACGCTCGGCCGGTCACGATCGGACTGAACTGCGCGTTGGGTGCGGCCTTAATGCGACCCTACGTGGCCGAGCTCGCCAAGATATGTGACGCCTACGTTTGCGTTTATCCAAATGCGGGCCTGCCCAATCCGATGAGTGACACGGGGTTTGATGAGAGTCCGGCAGACACGTCAAGTTTGTTGGAAGAGTTTGCACGCTCTAACCTCGTTAACGTGGTTGGGGGATGTTGTGGCACGACGCCTGAGCACATTGCCGCGATCACCAACCGGGTGCAAGATCTGCCAACGCGCAAGGTGCCAGTGATTGAACAGCGCACGCGCTTATCGGGCCTAGAGGCGTTGAATTTTGATGGTGACTCGCTGTTCTTAAATATCGGCGAGCGAACCAACGTAACGGGTAGCAAGCTGTTTGCGCGATTGATACGCGAAGGCGACTACGACCAAGCCCTCAATGTGGCGCGTCAGCAAGTGGAAAACGGCGCGCAAATCATCGATATCAATATGGATGAGGCCATGCTTGATTCGCAAGCTTGCATGACGCGCTTTTTGAATCTGATCGCCTCTGAGCCTGATATTTCGCGCGTACCCGTCATGATTGATAGCTCCAAGTGGTCTGTTATAGAGGCGGGCTTGAAGTGCGTGCAGGGTAAATCGGTGGTCAATTCAATATCACTCAAAGAGGGCGTTGAGCCTTTCTTGCACCAAGCAAAGCTGTGTCTTCGCTATGGCGCGGCGGTGGTGGTGATGGCGTTTGATGAGCAAGGTCAGGCCGATACGCTCGCACGACGTCAAGAAATCTGTCAACGGGCTTATGACCTGCTGGTCCAAGAGGTTGGGTTTGCACCAGAAGACATCATTTTTGATCCGAACGTCTTTGCGATTGCAACCGGCATTGAGGATCATGATCACTACGCGGTCGATTTTATTGAGGCTTCGCGCTGGATACGGCAAAACTTGCCGCATGCCCGTATTTCGGGTGGCGTTTCCAATGTGAGTTTTTCATTTCGCGGTAACGAAGCGATGCGTGAGGCGATTCATACCGTCTTCTTGTATTACGCCACACGAGAAGGGCTCTCGATGGGAATCGTCAACGCCGGTCAGTTGGGTGTCTACGCCGAGCTCGATAAGACCTTACGCGACATGGTTGAGGATGTGGTTCTCGATCGGCAAGAGCCTGTCGGTAAAACCGATGCCGCTGATGAGCGCACCTCAACCGAACGATTGGTGGTGCTTGCTGATACGGTAAAAGGCAGCGGCGCTAAGCGAGAAGAAGATTTGACGTGGCGTGAACAGGTGGTTGAAAAACGCTTGGCGCACGCCTTGATACATGGCATCACCAGCCACATTGTCGAAGACACCGAGGAAATCCGTCAGATTGTGGCCAATCGAAAGGGACGACCGATCGAAGTGATTGAAGGCCCCTTGATGGATGGCATGAATATTGTTGGTGACTTATTTGGTGAGGGGAAAATGTTTTTGCCCCAAGTTGTTAAGTCAGCGCGGGTGATGAAGCAGGCAGTTTCTCATCTGGTGCCCTACATTGAAGAAGAAAAAAAGCAGATCGCAGCGGCTGGTGGTGATGTACGTGCCAAAGGCAAGATCGTGATCGCGACCGTGAAGGGCGACGTGCACGACATCGGTAAGAATATCGTTACCGTGGTGCTTCAATGCAATAACTTTGAAGTCGTCAACATGGGTGTGATGGTGCCCGCGGCCAAGATCTTGGAGTGCGCCAAGCAAGAGAACGCCGACATTATTGGACTGTCTGGCTTGATCACTCCGAGCTTGGAAGAAATGGCCTACGTGGCGAGCGAAATGCAACGTGATGAGTACTTCCGCTCGCGTAAAACGCCGCTCATGATTGGCGGTGCGACGACGAGTCGTGTTCACACGGCGGTCAAGATCGCCCCGCATTATGACGGTCCGGTGATCTATGTGCCTGACGCCAGTCGCTCGGTAGGCGTGGCACAAAACTTGGTTTCTGAAACGGCGAACACCTACTTGGCTGATCTGGCCGATGAGTACGAGACCATTCGCCAACGTCACGCGACGCGTCAAGCCACGCCTTTGATCTCGCTGGAGCAAGCACGAGCGGCCAAACCCGTGTTCGATTGGGCCAACTACACGCCGACGCGACCAAAATTTATTGGTCGGCGTCTATTTAAAAATTTCGACTTGTCTGATTTGGCGCTCTACATTGACTGGACGCCTTTCTTTCAGACGTGGAGTTTATTTGGGCACTACCCCAAAATTTTGGATGATGCGATTGTCGGTGAACAAGCGCGCAGTGTCTATGTCGATGGTCAAGCGATGCTCAAGCAAATCATTGATGGTCGTTGGCTCACGGCTAACGGTGTGATGGCGTTCTATCCGGCCAACCAAGTCAATGATGACGACATTGAGATCTATCGAGATGAAAGTCGCGATGAGGTCTTGTTCACGTGGCGTGGACTGCGTCAGCAAGGGGTCAAGCGCGAGGGTGTGACCAACAAATGTTTGGCTGATTACGTCGCGCCACGTGAGTCTGGCGTGATGGATTACATCGGTTTGTTCGCGGTGACAGCGGGTGTGGGGATCGAGAAAAAAGAGCAGGAGTTCATCAAAAAACAAGATGACTACTCAGCCATCATGTTTAAGTCCTTGGCAGACCGGTTGGCTGAAGCCTTTGCCGAAGCCTTGCATGCCCGGGCGAGGGTCGACTTATGGGGCTACGCGCCTGATGAAATGCTGACCAGTGACGAGCTCATTGCAGAGCAGTACCGTGGCATCAGACCAGCACCTGGTTACCCTGCCTGCCCCGAGCATGTGGTTAAAAAGGAGATGTTTGATGTGCTCAAAGCCGAAGACATTGGCATGATGCTCACAGACAGTTTTGCGATGCACCCAGCGGCCAGTGTTTCTGGCTTTTACTTCAGTCATCCCGATTCTCAGTACTTCAATGTGGGTTTGATTGGAGAGGATCAACTGCGTGATTATTTGGCGCGCTGTGACCGCACTGAGGCTGACCTACGTCGTAGCTTGGCGCCTGTGATTGGCTAAAACAGACGGGATAAAAAAGCCGTGATCGCGTCCTTACGTGATCACGGCTTTTTTTTCACTTGTGATGAAAGGCCAGCGATGAACTCAAGCCTCAAGCCTCAAGCCTCAAGCCTCAAGCCTTAAGCCTTAAGCCTTAAGCCTTAAGCCTTAAGTCTTAAGTCTTAAGTCTTGTGATAGATCTCAGCGCCTTTTTTAACGAACTCCACAGCCTTTTCCTGCATCCCTTGCTTGAGCGCTGATTGTTCGCTCACACCTAATTTCTTGGCGTAGTCACGGACATCTTGGGTGATTTTCATGCTGCAAAAGTGAGGGCCACACATGGAGCAAAAGTGCGCAACCTTCATCGAGTCTTTGGGTAGTGTTTCATCATGAAAATCTTTTGCGGTGTCTGGGTCGAGTCCAAGATTGAACTGGTCTGCCCAGCGGAATTCAAAGCGTGCCTTGGACAGGGCATTGTCACGAATGGCGGCACCGGGATGGCCTTTGGCTAAGTCGGCTGCGTGCGCGGCGATCTTGTAGGTGATGATGCCGTCCTTGACGTCTTTTTTGTTGGGCAGGCCAAGGTGTTCTTTTGGGGTGACGTAACAAAGCATGGCTGTTCCATACCAACCAATAAGGGCCGCACCGATGCCCGAGGTGATGTGGTCATAGCCCGGCGCAATATCTGTGGTCAAAGGCCCGAGCGTATAGAAAGGCGCTTCGTCGCAGTACTTGAGCTGCAGATCCATGTTCTCTTTGATCATGTGCATGGGCACGTGTCCGGGTCCCTCGATCATGACTTGCACGTCGTGCTTCCAAGCCACTTTTGTCAGTTCACCCAGTGTTTTGAGTTCAGCGAATTGGGCTTCATCGTTGGCGTCAAATGTTGAGCCTGGGCGCAGGCCATCACCGAGTGAGAAGGTCACGTCGTAGGCCTTCATGATTTCGCAGATTTCTTCAAAACGCTCGTACAAGAAACTTTCTTTGTGGTGTGCCAAACACCACTTAGCCATGATCGAGCCGCCGCGCGAAACTATACCGGTCATGCGGTCTGCCGTCATGGGTATGAATGGTAGACGGACACCAGCATGGATGGTGAAGTAATCCACACCCTGCTCGGCTTGCTCGATAAGCGTGTCTCGGAAAATTTCCCAGGTGAGGTCCTCGGCTTTGCCGTTAACTTTTTCTAAAGCTTGATAGATGGGAACGGTGCCGATTGGTACGGGCGAGTTGCGAATAATCCACTCGCGCGTCTCGTGGATGTTTTTGCCCGTGGATAAGTCCATCACCGTGTCGCCGCCCCAGCGAATTGACCATGTCATCTTCTCGACTTCGTCGCTGATGTTTGAACTAAGGGCGGAGTTGCCAATATTGGCGTTGATCTTGACCAAAAAATTACGGCCAATGATCATGGGTTCAATTTCGGGGTGATTGATGTTGGCAGGAATCACCGCGCGACCACGTGCCACTTCATCGCGCACAAACTCAGGGCTGATACGCCCGGGCAGCGAAGCGCCAAATGATTGGCCGGGGTGTTGCCGCAGGAGTCGTTCGACGAGGCGGTCACCGTCGGGTCCGCTCTGACGCAAGGCTTCAACGTACTGCTCAAGTCTCAAGTTCTCTCGGATGGCGATGTACTCCATCTCGGGGGTGATGATGCCTTGGCGGGCATAGTGCATTTGGCTGACGTTGTTGCCTGCTTTGGCCCGGCGTGGAGGGCGTTGCAGGTCAAAACGCATGGCTTTGAGGTCTGGGTCGGTCAACCGTTGCTGCCCGAATTCGCTGGTCGGGCCGCTTAGCGTTTCAGTGTCTTCGCGTTCTTCGATCCAGGCGCGACGCAATGCGGGTAGCCCCCGACGAATGTCGATTTGAACGGTCGGGTCAGTGTAGGGTCCGCTGGTGTCATAGACCGTTAACGGCGGGTTTCTTTCCCCGCCAAATGAGGTGTCAGTGTCGGCCTGCTCGATTTCACGAAAGGGGACACGGATGTCTGACCTTGAGCCAGTTTGGTAGACCTTGCTGGATTTGGGTAGTGGGGCAACGGCAGCAGCGTCTACTTCGGCTGTGGCAGCTAAAAACTTCGGGTTGGCATTCATGGTCTGAGCTCCAAAAAAGGGTTGGAGCCGATTCGGGAAGAAGTCCGATCGATCGGAGCACGCTTCCAGCGTCGGCATTATCCGTACTGGTGCGAAGGGTGTCTCTCAACCAGGTCAAAAGCCTGGTACCCCTGCGTTTCGCAAATCCAGTATAGGGCTACGAACCTCTTTTGAATAGCGCGTGAGGCCTCATGGCGAGAAATACGGTATCCGCAAGAATATGCATTTGCTGTGCTAGAGTAACTCGTCACATTTTGACTGATGATGCCTACGCGTTTCATCTAAATAAATACCTTAGCAGGGACCTCTCGTTGACCTTCGGCCAATTCTGGCTGGCACGATCTAGTCGCTTCCTCTGAGCGCTTTCTCAAAGGAACCGCCATGTTGGTCGCGTCCACTTTATCGCCTATTCAACCCACCGTTGCCATTGAAAAAGTTACCGCAGTTGTCTATTGCGAAGCTAACTTCGGCGCCGTTGATGGCAAGACAGCCAATGGTCTTATCCGCTTTTCTGAGAAGTATCAAATTCTGTCGGTAATCGACAGCAAACAGGTGGGCCTTGACGCCGGCGCGGTCCTAGATAACAAGCCTAATGAAATCCCGATTTGTCGAGACCTCGACCACGTTTTAGCTACATTAGGATTTGTACCCGACTCATTCATTTTTGGAATGGCGCCATCTACCGGTTTGCTATCCAAACGTGAGCGTGGCGTCATTCTTGAGGCCATGAGCCATGGGATGAACATTGTTAACGGTCTACACGAGTTTCTAAACGATGATCCGGTTTTTGCAGCGGCGTCGATTGCAAATCAGGTCACTATTAACGATGTCAGAAAGCCGAGAGCAAAAAAAGATCTACGGCTATTTAGCGGTCGTATCGCTGAGGTCACTTGCGCGCGCATTGCTGTGCTTGGCACGGACTGTGCCATCGGTAAACGAACGACGGCAACGATCATGACCAGCGCGCTTAATGCTCGCGGTATCAAAACCGTCATGGTTGGTACTGGTCAAACAGGTCTTATCCAAGGGGCTCGTTATGGTGTGGCGCTTGACGCCGTGCCTTCACAGTTTTGCGCCGGCGAGCTAGAAGCAACGATTGTCGAGGCATTTGAAAACGAAAGCCCAGACGTCATCATTATCGAAGGGCAGGGCGCGCTAAGTCACCCTGCGTTTTCTTCCTCGTCGTTCATTCTCCGAGGAAGTTGCCCAGATGGCGTGGTGTTGCAGCATGCACCTGGCCGTACTCGACGTTGCGATTTTGAGCAGATGCTAATGCCCGATCCGACGACTGAGATCAATCTTATCGAAACGTTCTCAGACACGAAAGTGATCGGACTGACCATCAATCACGAAGACATGACTGATGAGCAAGTTAGTGAGGCAATCACTGAATATGAGCACACGCTGGGTATCCCAGCCACGGACGCGTTGAGCCGGTCAACCAATCGTCTGGTTGAGATGGTGCTGTTGGCGTATCCGACACTGATCCCTAAACACACCAGCCCCACCAGCCCCACTAGCCCAACTAGCCCAACCAGCCACATCACGCCGGCGTGACCGTCACGCCTCGATTGGAAATCAATCTCGAGAAGATTCATCATAATGCCAGTGAACTGGTCAAGCGCTTCTCTAGGCAAGGTATCTCCATCACGGGTGTTTGCAAGGCCACGCTTGGCTCGGCTGAAGTGGCCAATACCTTGCTACGTGCCGGTGTGTCGTACTTGGGAGACTCCCATGTAGAAAACATTGAGTCGATGCGACGCGCTGGGGTGCGAGCAGAAATGACGTTGATTCGTTCACCGATGCTCAGTCAGGTGGCACGAGTGGTTGCCTCGGTAGATGTCAGCTTAAACACAGAGATTGAGGTGATCAGGCAATTGTCGCAAGCCGCTGTAATCGCCAGCCGCACGCATGGTGTGATTCTCATGGTTGAGTTGGGTGATCGGCGTGAGGGCATCATGCCCAATGATCTTTTAAACGCCGTTCGTCAAACGTTGTGCTTGCCGAACATTATCCTCAAGGGCATCGGCACCAATCTGGCTTGTCGAAATGGGATCTCGCCTGACAGGCGCAACATGGCTGAGCTGTCGGCGTTGGCTCAACTAATCGAGACCACATTTGGCTGCAAACTTGAAATCGTTTCGGGTGGCAACTCTGCCAATTTAGACTGGGGTTTGAGCGGCGTAGACACCGGTAGGATTAATAACCTCAGACTAGGCGAATCAATTTTGCTGGGTCGTGAGCCATTACATCGTCAGCCGATACGCGGGCTTTACACCGATGCTTTCACCTTGATTGCCGAAGTTATTGAGTCGAATGTGAAACCTTCGCGACCTTCAGGCACAGTTGCCTTAGCGGCATTCGGTGAAGCCGCCACGGTGATTGACCGTGGCTTGGTTTTGCAATCGATTTTGGCGATAGGTCGCCAGGACATCAATTCAGACGGCTTGATTGCACCCGACGGCATTGAGGTGATGGGCGCGAGCAGTGATCACCTCATTGTGAGAGCTGATAACTGTCGATTAGCCGTTGGTTCAGAAGTGTCTTTCCAATTGGACTACAGCGCATTGGTCTCAGCGATGACCTCTCCATTTGTCGCGAAGGTCGTTAAGAACGATGTGCGCCCTGTGGATGACGCCTCGACGCCCCAACCCGTTGATGGTACAGCGCACCGACTCGTGGCGCCTTTGAGTTAAAACCTCGGCTATACAAAGAAAAAAAACCGCCCAAAGGGCGGTGAATCAATCAGGTTATTGAGATGATTTAAACCGTTCGACCGCCATCAACGACAAGCTCCAAGCCCGTCAAGAAATTGGCGCTATCTTCGGCGAGAAACAGCGCCACATTGGCGATGTCAGCTGGTTGGCTTAAGCGACCCATGGGAATGGTGGCGATAAACTTGGCGCGGTTTTCAGGGGTGTCCGGGATGCCCATGAAATCACCGAGCATGGCAGTATCACCCATCACGGGACAGATCACGTTGACGCGTATATTGTCTGGCGCAAGCTCGACGGCCAGTGATTTGGACATGAGATTGGCCGCGCCTTTTGAGGCGTTGTACCAGGTCAGACCGGGGCGTGGACGAATGCCGGCGGTCGAACCGACATTGATGATGCAGCCCGATTGGCGCTTGCGCATCATTGGCGTGATTGCCATGATCATGTGGTAGATCGCTTTAACGTTGACATCAAACACTCGATCAAAAGTGCTTTCATCGACATCCAAAAGCGGTTGATTTTTGTGTGTATAGCCGGCATTGTTGACCACGATGTCGAGTGCCCCAAACGTCGAAATGGCTTGGGCGACGACATGATCAACATCGGCCCGATTGCTCACATCACAACGCAGGGCGATTGCCGCTGAGCCGATCTCTGCAGCCACTTTCTGGGCGCCTGCCTCGTTGAGGTCAGCGATGACGACTTTGGCGCCCTCCTTGGCGTAAACCCTCGCAATCTCAGCCCCAAAGCCACTTGCCGCGCCTGTGACGATGGCAACCTTTCCTTTTAAACGCATGTCTTGTCTCCTTTTTTATAGGGGCGAACTGTTGTTGTTTGCCCAAATCATTGTCTTTGCTTGAGCGCTCCTAGCCCAACGCGTAAACCCTGCGTTGATCATAGCGGTAAGCGTGGTGACTGTCACAAGCATATGTTGATGTGCAATGGCTGATTGATCAACATCGCCAGCACTTCGAAAGTAAATCGCCAGTCGCCGTCATCTGAGTGCTAGGGTTTCCCCTTCGTTTCAATAAGTACTGCGGTGCTATACAGTCAAAGAATAATAAAAGGAGACAAGTGTCAGTTGCCCCCCTTTTACAGCGTTAAGTCATTGCTTGACGGTGTGTTCGTGGGTTTTCTGGCAGATGTTCGTCATGTATGTAAAAAGTTGCGTCATCAATACTAAAGTTTGATAACAACCAAAAGGGAGACATTCATGCAAAAACGCTCACAGGCGCTTGCCTCGCAGCAACGCCGTCAGCTCATCAAAGGGTCCGCTGCTGCGGTTGGTTTGGCCTCTATTGGTCTACCTGGCATTTCCTTGGCACAAAATAACCCCATCAAAATTGGGATGCCGACGATTCTATCGGGTCGGGTGGCGATGCTTGGCGAGGCCTCTCGCAATGCCGCGCTCATGGGCGTGGAGATGTTCAATGCCGCCGGTGGTCTCAATGGCCGACCGGTCGAATTAATTATCCGCGACTCCAAAGGTCGTCCCGATGAGGCTGCTCGCATCGCTCGTGAACTTGTCAACAGTGATGGCTGTGAAATGGTCCTAGATGCTGAAGCGTCATCGGGTGCGTTTGCGGTGCACGAGGTTGCCCGTGATCTGGGGTTTTTGGTGATTCACACTTGTTCTGAAACTTCCGCGCTGACAGCAGATCCCAAGATGCGTATTCCTAATGGTTTTCGGGCGGCTCGCCAAGGCGTGCAGGATGCCATTGTGGGCGGTGACTACGCCGGCAGGGTGGCAAAAGAACAAGGCCTTAACCGGTGGATGAGTGTTTCGCCGGATTACTCCTATGGCTTAGACACCACGGCAGAGTTTTTTGAATATCTGCAGTACTTCAACAAAGATATCGAAGTGGTTAACTCGGTATGGCCTAAGCTGTTTCAGGCCGATTACAGCGAGCCCATCACGCGATTGTTGCAAGGCAAGCCGCAAGCCATTTATTCCTGTCTTTGGGGCGGTGACCTGACTTCGTTCATTGATCAAGCCAGTATTTATGGTTTGATGAACGATCGGCAGTTCTTTGGGGTGAACATGGCTGACTATGCTGTGCTTACCGCGATCAAGTCCGTGCCGCCTAACATCCACTCAGGCAACCGTTATCTGAAGTCAATTCCCAAGACCCAGCAAAACGCGGCTTGGTGCGACGCCTATGTGGCAAAGTTCAACACCATGCCACTCAATTGGTCCTGGGAAAATGCGGTTGGCATCGACTTCATGTTGAAAGCGATCAAGCAGACCAACGGCACAGACACCAAGAAAATGTCTGAAGCCCTCGCTGGGATGACCATTGATTCGCCGTTTGGCACCGATGGCAAGATCACCATGCGCGAGTCGGATCACACCATCATCGACTACGCAATCGCTTGGGGTGACTTGCAGCCCAAAGAGCCTTACATGTCAAATCCATATATGGGCAATTGGAAGACAATCCTCGAGCTAGAGCAACAGTGGATGAAAAACAAGGGCTACATCTCGTAGTTGTCGGTCTCTCGACTGATATGAAAGGGCGGTCAGGAGCCTGACCGCCCGTTATTACCCTCTCGTTCTGTTCCCCTGCGGAGAAGATTTTGGACTCTGAAGCCCTACTAGAGTGCGTGACATCGATGTCATGTCTCGTCACGCAAACCAGCACTGGATTGATTGTCGGCTCTTTGCTATTTTTGGTGGCCACTGGCCTGACGATGATATTTGGCGTGCTTGGCATTGTGAATTTTGCGCATGGCTCGCTATACATGCTTGGTGCCTACATCGCGCTGAGCGCCTTCCGGTTGACAGACAGCTTCATTATCGCCACGGCCATCGGGGCTCTTGGGGTCGGTCTTTTTAGCCTATTTTTTGAGCGATTCTTTATGAGGCGGGTTTACGGCGCAGACGTCCTCATGCAGTTGCTGGTTTGCTACGCGTTCATTTTGATCTTAGATGATGCCGTCAAAATCATTTGGGGCTCAGAGTTCCAGTCGATGGGTATGCCCGCTTATTTTCAAGAGCCACCGGTGTTTTTGGCAGGCGGTGTGATTCCTGTGTTTTACATCTATTTAATCGGTATTGCGGCCACAATGGCCGTTGGGTTGTGGGTGCTTTTGAATAAAACCAAGATTGGAAAAATCGTTCGAGCCGCCGCCGTGAATCCGTCCATGACCTCGGCCTTGGGTTTGAATACCAGCCTTATCTTTGCTGGCGTCTTTGCCTTCGGCGGTGCGCTCGCCGGACTCGCGGGTGCCTTGGCAGCACCGGTTAGATCGATGTCGCCAGGAATGGGCTTTTCTGTGTTGATTGAATCTTTTATTGTCACCGTGATTGGTGGCATGGGGTCGGTTAGTGGCGCCTTGGTTGGGGCGCTGATTATCGGCTTAATCCGATCGTTCGGGTCTATCGGTTTTCCTTACTTTATCGAAGGGGTGATGTTCATCACCATGGCGGCTATCTTGGTGCTCAAGCCCAGTGGCATCATGGGTAAGGAGACTCGCTAATGAACGTTGGTTCATTCTCCCGAGAGGCTCTGATCGCAGCCATCGTCCTATCCATTTTGATAGCCATTCCTTTTTTCTCAGATTCATCGGCCATTATTGATTTCGGTATTCGCTTGGCTGCTTTTGCGGTTTTTGCGACCTCACTGAATATGCTGGTCGGGTTTGGCGGCATGGTCTCTTTCGGGCATGCCCTTTATTTTGGGGCTGGGGCCTATTCGTTCGGTTTGATCATGCAGCACTTTGCGCTACCTATTCCACTCGCTTTTGTCTTGGCGGTCGCTTTTTGCGCAACAGTGGCAGCGATTGTCGGCGCCATTTGTGTGCGGTTAAAAGAGATCTATTTTGCTTTTTTAACCCTAGCATTCCAAATGCTTTTTCATAGCATCATCATCTCGTGGACTTCTTTCACGGGTGGGGACCAAGGTCTCATGGGTGGGTTACCGCGTCCACCGTTTTTGGGTTTGGATTTGGTAAATCCGGTCGATCTTTATTGGTTCGCTGTCGTGGTGGGCGTCGTCGCACTTTTGTTGATGCGTTATATCCTGCAATCACCGTTTGGTTACACCCTACGCATGGTTAGAGATAACGCAGACCGTGCAAAATTTCTCGGTGTCAATGTATGGCGGATCAGGCTATTCGCCTTCATTTTGGCCGGTAGTTTTGGTGGAGTGGGCGGCATCATCATGGCCTTATTGGTATCGGGTGCTTTCCCAGAGTTTACTTATTGGACGATGTCTGGCGAAGCCGTCTTCATGGTTCTGATGGGTGGTGTTAATACCTTCATTGGCCCGGTCTTGGGTGCTGCCTTGTTGTTGGGCTTTAACGATTTCATCACCCGTGTCACAGACCATCACGGTCTGGCTTTGGGGGGCATCATCCTCTTATTTGCACTGGTGTTTAAGCACGGCATCACCGATTTCATTGTGCAGGGTTGGCAGCGCGTAGCCGGTAAAAAGGTGGATTCATGAATCATCAGAGCGTAATTGCTGTCACGGGTGGCGCAAGCGGCATCGGTTTGGCCGTTGTCGAACGGCTACATGCCGACGGTTATTTGGTGGTCAGTTTGGACTTGCCTGGTAAGACCGATAGCCCAGCCATTAAGGCGCTTGGCGTGCCAACGGTACCCATCGATGTCAATGATGAAGTGTCGGTGCGCCAAGCACAGGCCGACATTGTCAAAGCGCATGGTCCGATCGATGGTTTGGTCAACAGTGCGGGCGTCATCCAACGACGGCAATCGCCCGACCAACTCGCCATGAAGGATTGGGATTTCGTGGTTGATACTGACATGAGAGGGACCTATTTGTGTTGCGCGATATTTGGGCCGCCTATGGTTGCGCAAAAGCGCGGTGCAATTGTCAATATTGCGTCGGTGACATCAACCAACGGCGTGCCGTTGCACGCCTACGCGCCAGCCAAAGCGGGTGTTTTGTCGATCACGCAATGTCTGGCGGGTGAGTGGGGGCACGCGGGCGTCAGGGTGAACGCGGTGGCGCCCGGCTACACCGAAACCCCGGCGTTACAAGCCGCGATCGACCGAGGCGATCGTGATCGTGCGATGTTGGTACGCCAAGCGGCGATGGGGCGAATGGTTCAGACCAAAGAGGTGGCAAATGGCGTCGCCTTCTTGCTATCAGATCAGGCAAGTGCGATCACAGGAATTAGTCTGCCCATAGACTGCGGTTGGTTGGCCAGTGTTGGTTGGGAGACTTACGGCGGCTTACCCCACACGAAATCGGGGGATGTCTAATGCTGAAAATAGAAAACTTGAACAAGTCATTCGGTGGTGTCACGGCCACCAAAGATGTGTCTATTGAATTCCCACGCGATTCCTTATCTGCCGTCATCGGTCCCAATGGCGCTGGCAAAACCACTTTTTTTAATTTGATATCGGGTGCTTTACAACCAGACTCGGGTCGCATTTTGCTGGATGGGCAAGACATTGTGGGTAAAACCAGCGCCGAAATCGTGCACATGGGGATTGGGCGTGCCTTCCAAGTAGCAAAATTATTTAAAACCCTGACCGTCGAACAGTCGCTTAGGGGCGCCTTGTTGTCACCATTGGGAAAATCGGCCAGTCTGACGGGTCGCTTTCCTTTGCCCGATACGCGCGACAGAGCCTACGAAGTCATGGATCAATTAGGCTTGACGACCAAGGCTCATATGGTGAGCGGTGTGTTGTCGCATGGTGATCAGAAGTTGCTGGATATGGCGCTCGCCCTGGTGCTTTCGCCCAAGGTGTTGCTGCTAGATGAACCGGTCGCCGGTATGGGCCCAGAAGAGCGCGAACAAATGATGGAAACCGTCCATGGATTGTGGAGAAAAGGCGGTCTAACGATTGTTTTGATTGAGCACGATATGGAGATTGTTTTTAAGGTCTCTCAAAACATACACGTGTTGTCTTATGGCAGGGTGCTTGCTGAAGGCACGCCTGCGCAGATCCGCCAAAACCCTGAGGTCATTGAGGCTTATCTAGGCTCAGCCAAAGAGGATGTCGCATGAGTACGACCCTATTAACAGTGGAAGACATTAACGTTTTTTACGGAACCAGCCAGGCGTTATTTGGCGCTTCATTGAAGCTTTACTCAGGTGAAACCTTGGCCTTGCTGGGTCGAAATGGGGCCGGCAAGAGCACCATGATGAAGGCAATCGCCGGGCTCATTCCATCGCGTGATGGCAAAATAATGTTCATGGACAAACCTATCAATGGTGTGCCTGCCTTTCGCATTGCGCGCAGCGGTATTGGCTACGTACCCGAGGATAGACAAATATTTCCAACGCTCACTGTCCAAGATAATTTGGAAATCGCACACAAAATAGGCCCTAGCGGCCAAGATGACTGGCCGATTGAGCGGGTCTACGAAATGTTGCCGTTGCTGGCCCCACTCAAAGACCGTCTCGGCGGGCAATTGTCGGGTGGTGAGCAGCAGATGCTAACGGTGGGCCGATCGCTCATGGGCAACCCAACGGTTTTGCTGTTAGATGAACCCAGTGAGGGCTTGGCGCCCATCATGGTGGAGAAGATTGGTACATTGATTGAGACGCTCAAAGCACTGGGCAACACGATTGTCTTGGCCGAACAAAACTTGCACTTTTGCCTGGGACTAGCCGACCGCGCGGTGGTGATTGACAAGGGCGTCGATGTTTTTCATGGATCCATTGACGAACTCAATGCCAATGATGAGATTAAGCAACGCTATTTATCGGTGTAGTTGTGGTGTCTTTGCGGTGTAGTTGCGGTGTAGTTGCGGTGTGGTTCGTAGCATCAGTAAACAAATGGCGACTGTTTGACAGTCGCCATTTGTTGGTCTGGCACGGTTGCTGATGTAGATGTACATCTAGATCTCAATGCAGATCTAAACGCAGATTTTTTAAGAAAACGTCAATCCACGATAATTCTCGGCGACCACCTCATCGCAAATCGATCGGTAGTGACTCAGTCCCCCAGCATAGGGCATGAAAACCCGCGGTTTGCCGGGCACATTGGCACCTAAGTACCAAGAGTGTTTGACCTGTGGCAGTAAGGTGGCGTTGGCCGCACGATCAACTTCCTTTTGCCATTGTTGGCTGGCCTCGTCCGATGTTTGTACGGTTGTTAGCGCATGGTTTTGCATGTGCTTGATACAGTCCGTGATCCATTCAACGTGTTGTTCGATGGCTGGCGGCAAATTGCACAGCACCGAGGGGCTACCTGGCCCCGTGATGGTAAATAGATTGGGGTATCCCGGTATCTGCAGACCAAGATAGGTTTGAGGACCAGCGCGCCAATCATCATTGAGTTTGCGGCCGTTGACGCCTTCTATATTGAGTTTCAATAACGATCCTGTCATCGCATCAAAACCCGTGGCAAACACAATGATGTCTAAATCATGCGTTTGACTAGCGGTTTTGATGCCAGCGGGGACGATCTCCTCAATGGGTGTTGCCCGCAAGTCGACTAGCGAAACATTGTCGCGGTTATAGGTCTCGAAGTAGTGCGAGTCGATGGGTGGGCGCTTGGCAGCAAACGGGTGATCGATGTCGGCCAGTACTTTCGCTTTGGAGGGGTCTTTGACGATACCCAATATTTTTTTGCGGATAAATTCGGCAGCGGTATGGTTGGCATCATTGCTGGTCAGTAAGTCACCAAATGTGGCTCTGAATTGCAGACCCCCTTTTTGCCATGCTGTTTCATAAATTTCCTCGAGCTCCTCTGTAGAGGTATCAACTGCTTTGCGAGAGTCGATATGAAAAGGGTGCCCGTTGCCGTTGGTTGTCATGACGGTATATATCTCGTCGGCATGCGTCTTGGCGTACTTTTTGAACTCATCTGTCAAGGGCGCATTGTTTGCCGGTAGGCTGTAATTGGCGGTGCGTTGAAAGACCGTAACATGCTTGGCTTGTTTGGTGATCACGGGGATCGCTTGGATGCCGGTCGATCCCGTGCCAACGATGCCCACGTGCTTGCCCGCGAAGTCAACGCCTTCGTGCGGCCAAGAGCCGGTATGAAACCATTTGCCCGCGAAGCTGTCGCGACCAGGTATGTTGGGTACGTTGGCAGATGACAAACAGCCGACGGCGGTGATGAGAAACTGGGCGCGCAGGGTTTCTCCGGCCTCGGTTTGAACCACCCATTGTTGATTGCTCTCATCAAAGCGAGCGGATGTTACGCGGGTGTCAAACGCGATATCGCGGCGCAAGACGAATTTGTCTGTCACGTGATTCAAGTAGCGCAAGATCTCCGGTTGCTGTGGGTAACGCTCGGACCATTCCCACTCCTGCACCAAATCTTCAGAGAAGTAATACATATAGGAGTGGCTCTCGGAGTCACAGCGTGCACCGGGATAGCGATTCCAAAACCAGGTGCCACCCACACCCGAACCAGCCTCTAAAACCCGAGCTCGTAAACCGAGCTTGTCGCGCAAGCTGATGAGTTGATATAAGCCAGCAAATCCAGCACCAATGATAATGGCGTCTAAAGCATCATCCTTTTGCATTTTTAACCAACCGATCCAAGTGTTATTACGTTTGTCTCAAGGGGATATCAAATTTTTTTCCGACTGCTTTGTCCAATCGCTTAACAGCCGCGAGCGTCAAGGAATTGTCTTTTTAGGATTTTTATTTTTAGGTGCTTTTTTAGAGCTTTTTTTTTAGTTTTCCTACCCTTATGTTTACTTTTTATGCGGACTCGTGTCAATGGGTTTGGCGGCCCAGCGCGCTACGCACCAGGTGCTAATAACTATTGACGCTATCTCACCCCATGTGGACGCCGCCGTTGACATCTAGGGTCGCACCTGCCATGTAGTCAGAGCCGTGGCCGAGCAAAAATGCAATCGGTAGCGCGATTTCGCGCGCTTGAGCCATCCGACCCATTGGGATGGCACTCAGATCGAAGGTTTGATTGTCTGTCATGGCGGTTTGGGTTGCCCCGGGGCAGACGGCGTTGATTTGTACGCCCGCGGGCGCACCTTTTCTGGCTAACCATTTCACCATCGCGCTGACACCACCTTTGGCGGCGACGTAGTGGGGGCTTGCACGCAAGCCACCGATGCGTGCAGCGACTGAGCTGACCACGACAATTTTGCCGCTGCCACGCGACATCATGCCGGGTAGCACGGCACGTGTGAGGTGGACCACGCTTTTGACGTTGATGTCGATCACCGTGTCAAAGACCGTATCCCAGTCCGCTTCATCCCATTGATCCCAGGGACAAAAGCCGGCATTCAACACCACACCATCTGGGGTGCCAATGTCTTGAATCATTTGCTCGGTCGCCTGTCGGTCGCGCACGTCAAACGCCACGGTTTTGCAAGGGGTGCCGGATTTCATGAGTTCGTTGGCCAAAGCCGTGGGGTGCTGCTGATCGGCAAGTACCAGAGACGCGCCTAGCGATGCGCAAACGTGTGCGGTGAGACTGCCAATACCACCACTTGCCCCAGTGATTAATATGGTTTGTTTGTTCAGGGAAAACGGTTGATCAGTCGATGACAGCATTTGTCTAATGCCTTCTTTTCAGTTTCAGGGCGAGGGCAATCCTTGGATCGTTGTGTCTCAGGTCCCTTATCCCATGTCTTTAGGTTTTGCGTCTCTCGGCCAACAGGGCTTGTGCGATGTCCTCTCGTACGGTTTTATCGTCAGTCATGCGTTGGGCGATTTCAGCAATTTCATCACCGACAGCACCAGCGGCGATCGCAACATTTTGTGCGTGCAAGGCCATGTGGCCTTGCTGTATGCCCACCGTGGCGAGGGCTTTCAGCGCACCAAAGTTTTGTGCCAACCCGACAGCGGCGGCGATACCCGAGAGCGCCGAGGCAGTTTTAACGCCCAAGATTTTTAGGCAGGCCTGTGCGGTCGGATGAACCTTTGTTGCGCCACCCACAAGCCCTAGCGCCATGGGCAATTCGATACTGCCAGCCAGATCACCGGCTGGTGTGATCTCAAAGCGGCTCAGACTGCGATACTGACCCGACCGTGCTGCATAGGCATGAGCGCCTGCTTCAATAGCCCGGGTGTCATTGCCGGTTGCCAACGTTAGCGCACTCACGCCGTTCATGATGCCTTTGTTGTGGGTTGCGGCCCGATATGGATCAGCGTCAGCAAAATCAGCGGCCCAAATAATGCCCTGGACCACGTCAGGGCCACCAATATCTTCGGCCCTCCAAACGGCCCGTGCCCTGGCTAACCGTCGATCAGCCAAGTTCGATAAGATTCTCAAGTGGTGCCGCCCGCCTGTCCACTCGCTCAGTTTGGGTGCGAGCGCTTCGGCCATCGTATTAACAGCGTTAGCACCCATGGCATCACGGGTGTCCACAATCAGGTGAACAATGACCATGGGGCCTGAGCGTGTATCTAACAGCCTGACTTCTATGTCTTTGAGGCCGCCGCCAAGTTTGATTAAGACCGGATCACAAGCGTTACAAATCGCAGCAATGTCGGCTTTGCGTTCTAACACCTTTAGCCGAGCAGACCAAGGATCGGAAAGTCCAACGAGTTGGACTTGAGCGATCATTTCCGTGGCGCTTAATGATGTAAAAAATCCACCAGTCGCGCGGCACTGCCTTGCGGTGTTTCCAACAGCGGCAATCACAGAGCTTTCTTCGGTGGCCATGGGCACCAGAATATCTTGACCATCAACGATCATGTTGGTCGCGGTGCCCAACGGCACGGTGAACCCACCAATGGCGTTTTCTACGAGCCGATCCAGCAAATCAAAAGGTAGTGCACTCGAGTTTTTGAGCGATTGAACGGTCTCATCACTAAGAGCGGCAAAGTCCTTGACCTTGGATAAGCGCTCGGCCTGTCCTAACTGATAGAAACCACTCAGACGAGAAGAGGCTTGCATTCGATTCCCTTTACTTGTTGTTACTTGTTACTTGTTGTTTCTAGTTGTTTCTAGTTGTGTTTTGCGTTTTTTGTTTAGTTGCCACCCAACACCAATCTTGGCAGCCACAGAACCAGCGACGGAAAGGCAAATGCCAATGCCAGTCCCAGTAGCTGAAGTGCTACAAAAGGTGTGACAGACCGGTATATGTCGCCCATGCTGATTTCCGGTGGTGCGATCCCCTTGAGATAAAAAAGCGCATAACCAAAGGGCGGTGTTAGAAAACTGGTCTGCAAAGTGATGGCAACTAAGATGGCGAACCATACCAAGGTTTCTGAGGAATTCAACCCAAGACCAAAATCAAGTGCGACCACAATCGGTGCGAACAGCGGTAGAGCGATGTAGCTGATTTCAATCCATTCAAGAAAGAAGCCAAGCAAGAAAATAAGGGCCATGATGATGAATAAAGTCATGAATGGGCCAGAAGCAATCGCCATGACGGCATCTTCAACCATGGAGTCGCCACCAATGCGTTTAAAGATGACGGAAAAACAGGTGGCGCCGATGGCTACCCAGAGAATCATTGAGGTGGTTTTGCCGGTTTCATAAACGCAGAACTTGATATTGGCCCATGTGAGTTGCTTGGCGAAAGCGGCAATGACCATCGTACCGAACGCACCAATGGCGGCTGCCTCAGTCGGCGTGGCGATGCCAATGACTATCGATCCAAGGACGCCCAGGATCAACAAAACCGGGGCAACCAAATCGCCGGCAAGAGCCAACCAAAGCGGTCGTTTGTCATCGACGTCAACCACACCGGCCGGTGCCTTATGTGGAAAGAAAATGGCAATGGAAATGATGTAGATGACATACAAAGCGCCTAGCACCAGGCCAGGTACTATCGCGCCAAGGAACAAGTCACCCACGGAGATGCTTAAGATATCACCGACCAAGACCAGCATGATGGACGGCGGGATGAGAATGCCGAGCGTGCCGGAGGCGCAGATTAAACCCGCGGCCAATCCCTTGTCATACTTTTGTTTGAGCATCACGGGTAGGGCAAGCACACCGAGCAGAACCACTGATGCGCCGATGATGCCTGTTGAGGCGGCCATCACAATACCGAGCAGGGCCACAGAAATCGCCAAACCTCCTCGCATGCCTGCGAATAGTCGTTCGAGCGATAGTAAAAGCTTGCGTGCGGCGTCGGATTTCTCGAGCATCAGTCCCATAAAAATAAATAGAGGGACTGCTAGCAGTAACCAGTTAGCCAAGGTTCCACTAAAAATGCGGTTAACAACCGTTCCTAGGAACATGATGTTGATGCCGCCGAAGAAACTAAACAATACGCCAATGCCCGCTAACAACAAAGCCACTGGATAGCCTGAGAAGATACCCGCGATTAACGCGAGCATCATCATGATCGGCAAAAAGTACTCACCCACGTATCACCTCTTATTATCCGTTGTTGGTGGTGCTGTTTTCGGCCGCGGGATGTTGTTTGCTTAGAAGGAATCCAATATTGCGCAAGACACGTCCCAGCCCGGTTAAAAACAATAAACCAAGCCCAATCGGCAAAATGGATTTGACTAGGTAACGGTCGATTAAACCGCCGTAGTCAGACTGCTCACCCGAACGAATCGCCATGTCAACGAAACGCAGCGAAAGCCAAGCGACGATAGCGCAAAACGGTAGTAGGAAGATCAGATCCCCAATAACGTCCACCCTGGCACGCCACTTGGGGCTGACCTTTTCGTAAAGCATGTCGACCCGCACGTGTCTGTCCTCATGTAGAGCATAAGCGCCACCGAGCATGACCATCACAGCGAATAGATGCCATTGCAGTTCGGTCAGTCCGATGATGCTTAATTGATCACCGAATAATAAGATCGATTGATCCCAGGTCGCGAGCTGGGACAGACGGAATATGCCCCCTAGCACCGCAGCCAGCACACATAGGATGACCGGTAAGATTAACCAAGAGCTCGCCATGCCCGGCCAAGCGCCAATGGACATCATGATTTGACCTAACCGTTGCAAGCCATTTTTCGCAGGACCAGCGGCCTCTAGCTCTTTGGCCGCTGGTTTTTCTACAGGTTCAGTCATTTCAATTTGTGCTCAGACTCTGCAGGCTATGCCACTGGTTAACGCTTTGCATGTAGTTAATCAATGACTCATACGCTTCTTTAAAGATAGGATCATTGGCTGCTTCTTGCTCGAGTACCTTAGCCGACTCTACTTGAAGCGCTTGCAAGACTTGTGGTGGAAAGCGTCGAACATCGATGCCTTTGGCCTTGAACTCATTGATGACAGGAATTTGAGCGGCGGGTGCCACTGACATCGTGTAGACAATATTGGCTTGGCAAGCGACATTTAACTGCTTCTTTTCAAGGTCTGTAAACCCGTTATAAACATCTTTGTTGATGAGCAAAGAATTCCAGCTCGCTGGTTGATGCCATCCGGGGAAATAGTAGTACTTGGTGATGTCTTGAAAGCCGAGTGACTTATCGATAATGGGTAGAGAGAACTCTGTGGCTTCAATACGACCGCGTTCTAGTGCCACAAAGATTTCACCACCGGCGATCAGTTGAGTAGAGGCACCTAGATTGTTCAGTACCTTTCCACCAAGGCCAGAAATCCGCATTTTCAGGCCTTCAAAATCAGCCGTTGAGTTGATTTCTTTGTTAAACCATCCGCCACTCTCAGGCGCGGTGAGGTGACAAGGAAACACTTCAACATTAAAGGGATCGTAAGCTTTTTGCAGGATCTCGCGGCCACCGCCTTCCCACATCCAGCCTAAAAACACCTCTGGGGTCGGGCCAAACGGCATGGCGCCCATCAAGCCCGCCACGGGAACGGTACCAGCCCAGTATCCAATCCAGTCCCAGCCAGCCGAAACAGCACCGGTACTCACGGCGTTAAAGACTTCCAATGCGGGAACCAATTCACCCGCACCGTAGACCTTGAGATTTAATTGGCCATCAGAAACATCGGACAACAGACCCGCGAGATTTTCAGCGCCTTCCCCTAGAAAGACCATATTCTTTGGGAAAGTGCTCGCCACATCGATCGTCTTTGCGGCGTTCGCAGATTCGGGTTGGGCCGCGAACAGCAATGCTGTTGCCGCGGCAGTGGTAAGTAGTTTTTTCATTGTCTTCCTCACTTCCTTGGGTTGCAGCTCAATCGAGGAAGGTCGTCATGAAAAAAAAACATTAGCCGAAGCTAATAGCTGCAATTTTGTCTCAACGAATCCCCCAAGAATTGAACATGTCAAAGGGTTGCGGTTGTTTTTTATTTTCACCGTCTCGATGATTATTCACAGTCGCCGTGTTGGAGTCAATGTAAGTCGGGTAGATATAGGGATATCACTTAGGTGGGCTGATCATCTCAGCATTTTCGAGGGCTTGCGCGTCGGTCGTGGGGTTTTGGCAGGTCAGGCTCGTTGACAAGGCGGTGCAGTCCTCCTCGTGCCCAATGCCTCATATAAGGGCTTGCGTCAGACCATCCACGGCGAGCTCCTGCCCCGTGATGTTGATAGCCGCGTCACTGGCAGCAAACAGTGCTAGGTTGGCAACGTCACGGGCACTGATTAAACGGCCTAGAACGGCTTGCTTCTCGTGGCGCTCAGTCAGCCCTTGTTCTGGCACACCGAGTGTTTTGGCCTTGGCCGCGATGACGGCGCGGATACGTGGACCGTCAACAGCGCCCGGCAAAATCGCGTTGACTCGGATGCCAAAGGGACCGAGTTCAATGGCCAACGATTTGGTGAACCCCACCACCGCCCATTTGGATGCCGAGTAAGGGGTGCGACCGGCAAAGCCCAGATGCCCAGCCGCAGAGGATAGGTTCAACATCACGCCATGTGCTGATGCTTTCAATAACGGCACTGCTTCACGTGCGCAGAGAAACTGACTTGTGATATTGACGGCTAATGTTTGATCCCAATCAGCCTTGGACAAGGATTCGACCGGCCCAGTAGGCCCTGCGATACCAGCATTATTGATTAGGATGTCAAGACCGCCCAGTAATGTGTTCGCGTGCGTGAATAGGTGTTTGACGCTTGCCTCGTGCGCCACATCAGACTGAACCGTGAGCACGTTAGGTAATTCGTTTTTCACGGCACTCAGCGCATCGGTATCGATGTCACAAATCAGGACCTGGCAACCCGCATGACTAAATGCCCGGGTGAGTTCGAGACCAATACCACTAGCACCCGCGGTGATTAAAACACGACGATCTTTTAAGCTGATGTTTTCAAACATGGTATTACCTTGTGTATGAAGGAAGGGGTTGTATCGGATTTTTGCGTGTGTGGTTTGTGTGCGTGATTAGGGTGCTTCGGGTGCTTCGTTATAACCATCACGCTAGGTACTCTGCTGCAGGCGGGGCTTTACCCAAAATCAAATCAGCGGCCTTTTCTGCAATCATCATGGTGGGTGCGCCCGTATTTCCAGACGGCATGTTAGGCATGATGGAGGCATCAACAACGCGAAGATTTTGCAGGCCAATGACGCGCAACGAGGCGTCTACAACGGCGCTGGGGTCGCTGTCGGGACCCATGCGACAGGTCCCCATGAAATGCCATGCAGTGCCACCCCGTTCGCGCGCGCAGTTGAGCAAGGCGTCGTCGCTGGTGGCGCTTGCCAGCGGGAAATCGTCCTCGTCAATATAGGGTGTCAGTGCCGCTGAGTGTAGATACTGACGTGCTAGGCGCAAGCCGTTGGTGATCACTGTGCGGTCTCGTTCATCGAGAAGGTAGTTGGGTTGGACGGCAGGCAAGATGGCTGCATCAGGTGACTGAATACGCACATGGCCACGGCTATGTGGCCGGGTGTGATAAACGCCTAGGGTCATGCCTTCGAATGCATCGAGTTGGCCAGCGATGCCAGCGGCGTAACTGCCTGGCGAAAAATGAAACTGTAAATCGGGTTCACTCACATCGGCCGAAGATCGCTCAAAGGCAAAGCAAACGGAAGGGCTGATGCTCAAGATGCTTGGTCTTTTCTTGAGCCATTGCAGGACTTGCCCGACTAACGGCAGACCCCTTGCCATGGTGTTCAGGGTACGAACGCCTTTGACTCGTACGATCGATCGGATCATGTAATGATCTTGAAAGTTTTCTCCAACGCCCTTGCTTTCGTGAACTGGTTTGATGCCATATTGGCTCAATAAAGGCAACGGCCCAACACCAGACAATTGCAACAACTTGGGCGTGTTGGCGGCACCGGCGCTGAGGATGACTTCGCGTCGGGCAGACAGAGTGTTCACTTGGTTTTGACCATGACGTTTAAAACGAACGCCAGTGGCTTGCTTTCCTTCAAAGGTCACCGCTAAAACCTGCGCTTCGGTGATCACTTGCAGATTGGGGCGATGCCTCGCGGGCTTTAGAAAGGCTTGCGCGGCACTGATTCGACGACCTTTATGGATCCAGCGCTGGTAGTAGCCCGCCCCCCGTTGACTTGCGCCGTTGTAATCGATATGGCTGGGCAGGTCATGTTCGGCGGCGCCGGCGATAAAGGCATCACAAAGCGGATGACGCCAATCGCAGTCGGTAATCGGAAGCATGCCTTGCGTGCCTCGGTACTGGGGATCATGAGGACCGATACGGGACTCGGTTCGTTTGAAATAGGGTAGGACGTCAGCGTAAGACCAGCCGGGGTTGCCCAAGTTGGCCCAGGCGTCGTAGTCTGAAGCGATGCCTCGGGTGTAGTTAAAGCCATTGATCGAACTCGAACCGCCCAGGGTGCGACCCATGCGCGTGATGACGCGGCGCCCCTGTGTCTGCTCGGTTGCTTCCGTTTGGAAATCCCAGGTGTAGTTTGGGTCGTGGCCGACTTTGATGAATCCCGCCGGGATATGAATATAGGGGTTTCGGTCCGGCGGTCCTGCTTCAATTAGGCAAACCGAAACCGATGGGTCGGCGGACAATCGATTGGCTAGCAGGCAGCCTGCGGCTCCTGCCCCGACGATAATAAAGTCAACTGTTTGATTCACGCGCATGCCATCCAAGTCAGGTGGTAGGGGTTGTCTGGCTTATTCAATCGACACCCCTCGGTAACCATCTTTAGCCACGTCATCACATATCTTGCGGTATTTATCTAAACCCGCGACATATGGCATGAACACCCGAGGTTTGCCGGGGATATTGGCCCCTGTGTACCAAGAGTTGGCTTTGGGGTAGAGCGTCGTGTCGGCCACGTCGTTGACATGCTGCACCCACTGCTCTTGGGCATCAGGCTCGGCTTGGAATTTGACCTTGGCGGTTTTGCTCATGTGTTGAACCAAATCACTGATCCAGTCAACGTGTTGCTCAATGGCTGAAATCATGTTGGTTTTGACGCTGGGGCTACCCGGACCTGTGATGATGCTCATGTTTGGAAAGCCGTTGACCATCACACCGAGGTAGGTTTTGGGGCCGTCTCGCCAAGCATCTTTCAAACGGGCGCCATCTTTGACGCGAATGTCGATATCTAAGATGGCGCCCGTCATGGCGTCGTATCCAGTGGCAAATATCAAGTCATCGAATTGATATTCGGTTTCGGTGGTTCGTAGGCCGGTTGGGGTGACTGCTTCAATGGGTGCTTGGCGCACGTTAACCAAGTGCACGTGGTCTTGGTTATAGGTTTCGTAATAGCCCGTATCAAGACACAATCGTTTGGTGCCGATAGGGTGATCGTTGGGCATCAGTAACGCCGCCACCTCAGGGTCTTTGACCGTGGCGCCTATTTTATCGCGCACAAAATCGCAGGCTGTTTCGTTGGCTTGCTCGTCTGTCAACAGATCTTTATAAGCGTATAGAAAGCTGATGTTTCCGCCCGTGTGCCACTTCGTTTCAAAGAGGCGCTGTCGTTGCGCGAAATCGTCATCAGCGGCAAACTTCTCGGGTGGCGGGTGCCCTGCGATACCAAAAGGCGTGTGTTTGGCATGATCTCGCCACTTCCGATATTGCGCCTTGTGGGGCGTGGCGACATCGGGAGTCAGCGGGCGGTTCATGCTTGGGACGCTGTAATTGGCTGTTCGTTGAAACACGAAAAGTTGTTTGGCTTGTTGCGCCACGACTGGGATCAGTTGGATGCCAGAAGAGCCAGTTCCGATGACGCCGACGGTCCGGCCTGAGAAATCCACGTCTTCTTTTGGCCATTGGCCCGTATGAAACCAACGCCCTTTGAATTGATCGAGACCAGGAAAGTTTGGCACCCGCGGCAGCGACAGGTTACCGACGGCTAGCACCAAGTGCTGTGTGGTCAATGTCTTTTCATCAGCAGAACGAATCGTCCAGATCGCCGTTTCGTTATCGAATTCGGCAAATTGAACCCGGGTGTTGAATTGGATGTCTTTTCTCAAGTCGAAACGATCCGCCACATGATTGGCATATTTTTCGATATCGGGTTGAGCAGAGAAGCGCTCTGGCCAGTCCCATTGTTGTTGGAGCTCGTCATCAAAAGAGTATGAGTACTCTAGGCTTTCAACGTCGCAACGGGCACCTGGGTAACGATTCCAGTACCAGGTGCCGCCCACACCGTCAGCGGCTTCTAGCACCCGAACGCGATACCCTAGTTTGCGTAAGCGGTGTAGGGCGTACATGCCGCCAAAGCCTGCACCGATCACCACAATGTCCAATTCTGCGGCAGATTGGCTTTTATTCATCTGTTTCCCCCTCCTGTTTTTGTATGGTCCTAGCGCGTGCTGCCTTGACAGGCGTCAAAGGCGGATTGCGCCATCTCGGTCACGGCTTGATGGGCGATATCAATGACGTTTGCCATTCGTATGAAGCCATGCGTCATGCCTTTGTAGAGGCGTAAATCAACCTCGACACCGTTTGCCTCTAGTGCCTGCGCGTATCGAATGCCGTCATCGCGCAGCACATCGTGATCGGCGAGTGCTATCCAAGTCGACGGCAAACCGCGCAAGTTTTTGTGGTGAATGGGCGAGATACGCGCGTCTGTCCAGACGCTAGGCGGCGCGTACAGCTCAAAAAACCATTCCATGTCTTTTTTATAAAGAAGGTACCCCGCACTGAATGTGCGATAACTGTCAGTCTCGAAATCACAATCGGTCACGGGGTAAACCAACAATTGCTTGGCAATGGGGATCTGCTTGTGGAGCTCGTTAACCGCAATGGCGGCCAAGTTTCCACCGGCGCTATCGCCGGCGATGATCAGTGGCAAAGTCGAGCCTGCTAGTGATTCGCAGGCTTGGTAAGCCCAAGTGATGCCGTCGATGGCGTCTTCGAGTCCACAGGGGTAGGGGTGTTCGGGCGCCAATCGATAGTCCAGTAACAAGACCGCGCAGCGACTCTGTTGGCATAACAGGCGTGCCAAGGCATCAAACTCTGTCAAGCCACCCAGGCACCAACCGCCACCATGCAGGTAGACGATCAGGCCGTTCTCAACCGGCCCGCTGCGATAGAGTGTGGCGGGGCATGTGCCGTGCCGAACAGGCACTTCGATGGGCTTGACGTCGTGTACGGCTGGCCCGGCACCGAGCGCGGCGGCGCTAGCGGCCATCACTTCACGTGCTTGAGGTGCCGTGCATTCATGAAAAGCCGGACGTCCACTTAAACGCACGGCCTCCAACATATCAACGAGTTTGGGATGTAGGGTCAATGGGATCTCCCGTTTCAATCCATTAGGGGCTGGTTAAAAAGCGGGTCACGGCAAGGTGCACTGGCTGCCACTGGTGTTCTAGGATCACAAAGTGAGCCCCGTTACCGACTTCGACGCAAACCTTATGCTTGGCGCTGATTTCGTCAAATAATCGCGAAGCACCGATACGTGAAGACGTCTCGTCGTGGTCTCCACGCACCAAAAGCGTTGGCGTCTGAATCCGCTTGGCGTCAAACACCGGTCGGCCGGTGTAAGCGGCGAAAAGATCAACCAAAGTGCCATTTGGTGCTCTAAAAGAGGGCGGCTGCTTATTTTGCGCAGCAGGGTCTTCCTTCAAACAGGCCTCGAACAACGCATTTAAGACTTCATCGCTACGCCACAATGTTTTGTCTTCGTGAGGGATTTCTTCATCCCAGCGGTCAAGTAGGCTGTTGTGGCCGGCCCATCGGTAGGCGCCGAGCTTTGGATTGATCTGATCTTTGTTATTGGGATCAACGGCACCATGCCACCAAGATGTCTTGGTATGGCCTTCGTTGTAGATGGGGGCATAAAGCACCAGGCGTCGGATGTGCCGCGCCAGCTGACTGCTCGCGAAAAGACCACAAATAATCGATCCCCATGACCCACCTAACAGATCCACGGTGTCGATGTCATGGCGTTTTTTGATGAAGGCAATCGCGTCCATCACATCTTGTTGAACGTCTGCTGCGCGGGCATAGGGCTCAAAGTTTTCTGGGTCGAGCGCGGCCATTACAGGGGGCCGGGTAGAGCCACCGTAGCCGCGGATATCTAGCGCATAGACATGGATTCCCTGCATGGCTAGCCGATTCATCCAGGACCATTGAGCGATGGGGTGATCCCACAGCACACTAGGAATGGTCGCGCCGTGCACCATCAGTAGCGGCACCGCTGCTTGGACAGACGCCGCAGACGGGGTGGCGACGCGTTCACGCAGACGCAACGTTATGCCTTCTTGCTCAGTCGAGGCGATGAAGTGGTCTGCGTTTATGAGGTTGTCTTCGTTTATCAAGTGTTTGGTGTTTTGTTGTGGTTCGTGGTGGGGTGGTGTTGTTTTCGATGGCATCTGGGTCGCTCAGTCGCTGGGTTAATCAGATGGATTGCGCTTGATCGAAAGCAGCACACTAGAAAAATCGCGCTTGCCGTATCCGCGTTGACTATGTTGTGCAAACAGCTCACGCGCAGTCTCGCCGAGCGTGATGGTTGAATCGGTGTCTATGGCGGCGCCGGCGGCGAGCCCGAGGTCTTTGAGCATCAGATCGACGCCAAAGCCACCGGCATAGTCATTTGCTGCGGGTACGCCAGCCATCACGCCAGGCCACGGGTTGTATTTCTCTATCGCCCAGTTACCGCCACTACTCACGCGCATGATGTTGCTGAGCACGGCGGGATCCATGCCGTTGGCGACCCCTAAGGCGAGCGCTTCGCAGGCGCCAGCCATTTGAATCCCGAGCATCATGTTGTTTGCAATCTTGGCGACTTGACCAGCGCCGGCGTCGCCTGCATGAAAGATGTTTTTGCCCATGGCTTGAAGCACGGGGTTAGCGGTTAACAATGTGTTGGCGTCGCCGCCCACCATGAATGTCAGTGTGCCGGCCGCCGCGCCGTTGGTGCCGCCCGACACGGGCGCATCCAGCATGGCAATGCCACGTGTGGCGGCTTCGATGGCGACTTTGCGGCTACTGGCGGGGGAGATGGTGCTGCAGTCGATGACCAGAGTGTCCGATGAGATATGCGACAAGAGTTTTTGATCATGCAAATAAAGCGCTTCTACATGGTGGCTTTCCGGCAGCACGGAGATCACAAATGCTGCGCCCTCGACAGCTTCTTGTGCACAGGAGGCGACTTTTGCTTTGGGTACGGCTGCCATGCACGCAGGCACCAAATCGTAGACACACAGCTGATGGCCCGCTTTGATCAAATTATTCGCCATGGGGGCACCCATGTTACCCACGCCAATGAAAGCGATAGTCGCCACTTTTGTCTCCTCTTCTTCCTGTTCAAAACCCGAACAGAGGCTGTTTGTTGTTATGTTTTCTACTTTTTTTATCGTTCGATTGTGTCTCGACAGGCTTTCTAAACACAAGTTCTTTTTGACAAAAAATCACAAAAGGTGATTTCTCGAGCGATTTTGGACCACGGGCGGACCAAACCCGGGCAGTAAGTAGCACTCAGCACTCAGCCAGCAGCAAGCAGCAGCAAGAAAGCAACGCTCTCGGTCCAGAAGAGGGTCTGGCTCGGGTCCGGCCAAGCACACAAGCACACAAGCACGTAAATGGATTGTTGTTTGCAAAGCCGACTGCTATCGTCAGTGCAAACTGTTCCCAACCTATCCCTCATGCAGCAGCGGTAACCCAAAAACCAAAAATAAGGAGACAACATGAAAGGCGTCGTGTTTGCAGGCAATAGAGGTTTGGCGTTTCAGGATTTTGAGGATCCAACGCCAGGTCCCGATGAGGTGGTTTTGGAGATCAAAGCGTCGGGGATGTGCGGCAGTGATTTGAAGTTCTATCGTGCCGCGCCAGGGCAGGCAGCGCGCGAGCTTGGCTTTAAAAACCCGACACCAGTGATCGCTGGTCATGAGCCTTGTGGGGTTGTTGTGGCGGTCGGCAGCAACGTGAAACCTGGACAGGCGCGGATGGGTCAACGCGTCATGGTCCATCATTACAAAGGTTGTGGGTTTTGCCCGCACTGCACAACGGGCTGGATGCAGCTTTGTGTGGGTGGCGTGGAAAAGGTTTATGGATTGACGGGGCATGGTGGACATGCCCGCTATATGACATGTCCCGCCTCGACAGTGGTTGAGTTACCTGAGAGCTTGAGTTTTGAGACGGGGGCGGCGATTGCGTGTGGCACAGGTACAGCGTGGGGTGCACTGAAACGACTTGAACTGACGGGCGATCACACGATCGCTATTTTCGGTCAAGGTCCTGTGGGTTTATCGGCGACACAGCTTGCCAAAGCGATGGGTGCACAGGTCATTGCTTTAGATGTGAGCCCTGATAGATTGGCACGTGCCAAGGCGTTTGGCGCTGATCACGTCATTAACCCACTTGAAGATGAGCCGGTCCAGGCCATCAAGACGCTCACGTACGGTCTAGGTGCGCACGCCTCTATGGATGCGTCCTCTTCGCCTAACGCCAGGCAGCAAGCGGTGCAGTGCGTGCGTACCTGGGGCAAAGCGTGTTTGGTTGGAGAAGGTGGTGAAATGACCTTGAATGTCAGCCCAGACATGCTTCGCCGACAGGTCACCCTCATTGGATCGTGGACCTTTTCTACCCATGGACAAGCCGACTGCGCTCGGTTTGTGGCGGACCGACAGGTCGACGTTGATCAGTTGTTCACCCATCGCTGGTCATTGAGAGATGCTGAAAAGGCATACCAGATCTTCGATCAACAAACCGAGGGCAAGGGTGTGTTCGTGGAATTTGACGCGTGAGCCGAGCGTCAGGTGTGTCAAGGCCCGTCGAGTTGCAAACCATGAGGCTTTTTTATCAGTGGTCTTAGAGAGCGCAGCGACACCTGTCTGAGTCAGCAGGGCGCAACAGGGACAATCGGGAAAAGATGAGCCGATTGGAATGTCCATTTGCTTATGATGGACGAGACCTCTTTTCAATCTGCTTATGGGTGATGCTGCTAAGACTTTTTAGTGAAGGCATGTTAAGTGATCGGTGCTTGAAGAGTGGTTGCTTTAATACGAAACTTCTTCTGCCAATAATACAAAGCCGACGACGTGATGCCGTGAGCCTTGGCATACTCAACACCTGACCCATTATACGCATTGGCCACCGTATCCATGCCCGCTAATATCAGACAAGGCAACGGTGCCAGCAAGATGGGTTCGCCGGTCGCTTACGAAATTTGGGGAAACGGACTATTCTTTAAACGACATCTTACGTTAGTGGCAATTGAGCAAGCTTGCGACTCGCGATCCACTACACTTTACAAATGGCACAAAAATCAACCTTTACCTGGACGTTTCGGGCACGATTTCGGCGCAACGCCTATGGTTGGAAAGGCTCGAGGCTTGCCATCAGTCGAATCAATCAAGCCCTGACTGAGATTCGTGCTGTCGCACGCAAAGATCCGGCCTTGGCAGCCGACGGCGCCGTGTCACTCTTGACGGCCCTGTCGCCGGCGTTGAGCGATATTGACAGCTCTTCGGGTGCTCTGGGCAATGCCGTAAACGGTGCCATCGAAGCGTTGGTACCCATCATCGCACAAGCGCCAGTCACTGGAGCCGAGCGACAAAAGTGGCTCACAAAACTGCACCAGGCCCTTCAAGAGGACAACATACCCTACATCGAATACTTAGGTGAATACTGGGGCGAGTTGTGCGCTGACCCAAAATTGGCTTCGACGTGGGCTGACGAGTTCTTGCCGATCGTCAGGCATGTGATTGCTGATCGCGCGAAGGGGGTCTTTGCTTTTTATAAAGGTACTCAGCCTTGCTTAAGTGCTTTATTTCACGCCAAGCGTCATGATGAGTTGCTTGAACTGCTTAACAGCGAGTCACGCCCCTTCTACGGCGACGTCAAGTGGGGCGCTAAAGTCATGATTGAGAGGGGGCGGATCGATGAGGGCATTGCGTACTGGCGCGGGCAGGGCGGTAAATATATACACGAAACCGAATTTGCCAAATTTGCAGAAGAGGCACTACTTGCGGCGGGCAGGCGCGCCGAGGCTTTTGATCAGTATGCGCTGTTGGCTAACCGGGGCAACTCCAATTTGTCGACGTTTCGCGCACTGCACAAGAAATACCCTGAGATTGAACCCAACAAGCTGTTGTTCCACCTAATCGGTGAATCGCCGGGATCATCTGGCAAATGGTTTGCGACAGCCAAGACACTGGGTCAACTGGACGTGGCCGAACAACTTATCTGGCAGTCGCCCTGTGACCCGCATACGCTGATTCGCGCTGCACGCGACTTCGCAGCCAAAGAGCCTTTGTTTGCCATGAAATGCGCACGTGGAGCGTTGCATTGGATCTCGACTGGGTACGGGTACGAAATTACAGGCATTGATGTGCGTTCGGCCTGGCAACTCGCGATTTCCACATCCGAGTCCACCGGTCAAGCCACCGAGACTGATGTCTTCATCGATCAAGTCATCGGATTGGCGCCCTGGATGAAACCGTTTGTCGGTCGCTAAAGAGGAGAGTGGTGTAGGCAGTGCAGGCTTGGGCCTAGGCCCCGAAGTCCCTTGGCGAACTCAGCTAAAAAGCCACCATCGTTTAGTCACGACGATGTCAATTGATCGGTTGTGCAGCAAAGCTCACCCTTGACCCCGCACTGAAGGGTGAGCTTTGCTGCGCAACCGATCAAGCCCTCATCCAACAATGGGTTGAACATGGTGTCAACGAGGCGGTAATTCATAAGAATTTGCAGAAATATCGTGGTGTGTCGACTTTGCAGCAATGTGGCTCGGAGCCCTAGCGGCAAGGCATTTAAACTCAATGGTAGGATTTCTTTTGATTCACTTGCTTCATTTATTTCACTTGTGGCGTTAGAGTTTGTTCGTCCTGACGAGGAAAACATCATGCGAACAGTCGATCGAATCCGAGAGGTGGTCCCACCCCTACTGAACCCTCACGACAAGGAGCTGGTTCGAGCGGAACAACGTTGCATCATGGCATCGTTAGATCACTCTCGCGCCGCGTCCAGCACCGTGACCACAGACACTGGGGAAACGCCAACCGTTGAGGTGCCGCCGGTTGCACTGAAGTAGATTGGTCAGTTACTTGGTGCAATGAGCGAGGGGCGTGCCGCCATGCTGGTGCCGGCTGATCAAGAATTCACAACCGTAGAGGCGGCCAATTTCCTGAACGTGTCGCGCCCGTTTGTTATCAAGGAAATTGAGTCGGGAAGGCTGCCGCATCGTAAGGTGGGGTCACATCGTCGCATTGCTTTTGAAGATCTGATGGCCTATGCACAAAAAATGCGTGAGCAACAGGCCAGCATACTCGAACGAATGGCAGATAATGCACGTGAATTGGGCCTGGATTATTAATGGCTGGTCACGTTCGGTAAACATTCCATGTGCGGCATTTCTAGATGCCTGCGTTCTGTATCCCTTGGCAATGACCGATGTGCTCATGAGCCTTGCAACACCTCAGAGGCAAACTGTAAAAGTTACTTACAAGTTCGGCTGGAGTGGCAGAGGCAGGTCCGACGCAAGATAAAGTTTTAAAATCTCAATGCTGCCAACATTGACCTTAATAATCAATACGATGGTCAGCGAAACGGCATATATATGGCTAAATTTGGAGGAATGCTGGCGCCTGCCATATCGGAAGGCTCCGCCAGTTAGCCGGGAAGCCCATGGCTTTGACAGGAATCTCGTATTTGGTAATCAGATCCTGCAACCGAGTTCGCCAATGGTGATGTAGCGCGATTATATCCATGCAATGTAGAAGCAAGACGAGCGTGTTGTAGAGTTTGCGAGAGCCCGGATGCAATTGGGTGGTTAGACCCTGTGGCTTATTGCGTGGCAATAACGGAGTGATAGTGAACTCGCGGTTCCATAGTCGGCTGTGATGAGCGCAAGTGTTGCGTACTAGTGAAAGATGCCGTAGCCATGACTCCAGGACCCTTTCATCTAACTCATAAGCGTTTGCGATGGCACGTCTAGTAGGCATCGGTTTCAGGTTGTTGTACCAACGTGAGAGCAGTCCCAGTGACATGACTTCACACACGGCCCATACTGGGGGCAAGCTTTCCATATATGTGCTTTGCAGATGCTTGATAAAGGTCTCGTCGGAGCGAGCCACTTCGCCGTTTAGCTTGTTGAGGTTTTGTTGCCACAAGTGATATCTGAACGCGATTGATGCATCGAGGTGGGCATGCGCTCCGTGATGGTGGGCCATTTGATAAGCCCATTGGCTGCGTACTGACACTTCAACTCGCTCAATGGAATCAAGCACTAAAAGGCGCAGCTCACGATCAAACACGTAGAGATTTAGAACCTGGTCGAAATGTGTGTTGGGCCAGAAGCGGTGTGTGCTGTGGTCAGCCTCGAAGGGGAGCCAGTAGGCACTAAGCCGGTAATAATTCAGGTGTTGTAGGTAAAGTTCAGCGGTGGTTGAGTTGTCAAACGCCATGCCGCGCTCGCGAAGTAACTCGACTTGTTGTTTGTGGGTGGTCGGAGGTTTGATGAATGGGTACTTGATCATTTGTGCACTACGCGACGAGTTTCCTGCAATCTAAGTGCACGCAAAAAAAAGTAACCCGCCGGTTTGAGGGTACGCTTGCGCGCATAGCCTTGGCGGGTTTTGTTAAATGAATTGTACCTGCTCGACACATATTTTGGCGATCAGAACGGGCTTTTTTTGCAATGAGATGTCTAGTCAGGGCTGGTCACTGGTGCCTGGAGCACCACTCTCGCGGGCTCGATAGAACAGGCAATGAAACATAATCTGCATGACGCTAGTCTGCAAGTTTGATATCAGCAAAACGACGCTTCGACGGATTTTTTAGTTTTTGTTCGAGTACGTGAATGCTTTGGCCGGTCTCTATCGCTGTTGAACTAGCTACAGCCTGCCGCATGGCAGCAAAGTCAGGCTTCTTGAAAGTTGGGTTCGATTTTTTTTGCTTTATCCATGGCACGTAGCGTTCCAAAGACTGTGGTGTCCAGGGCCGGACACAAAAGCCGCATGGATACAGGTTTTGCGTGAGTTTGGGGATTTTTTTATTCCCCAAGCAAAGTTTCACTTCGGTGTCAGCAGGGCGCAACAGGGACAATCGGGAAAAGCAAGTTGGATTAGTCGTGTATGCCCATTTTTGACATGGTGCCGAATTTGCTGTCATGTCAGGGTATGTTGACGTGGTCGGGCATCGCACATGTCGTAGGGTGCGAGGCTCGGCGCCCGTGAGTAGGTTGTCCTCGCCGGTTTGGTTGGTGCAAGCGCATTTCTATTTTCAATTTCGTATCCAATCAGATTCAATAGCTGCATGAATGCTTTTCAAAACACAAAAGAGTTTGATGACTGGTTACGAGGTCTATAGGATCGAGTGGCTAAGGCAAGAATCTTCAGCCGTATTGACGCAGCCACCCTTGGTAATTTTGGTGAATGTGAGGCAGTTGGTGACGGCGTCTCGGAAATGAAGATCCATGTGGGGCCTGGTTACAGGATCTACTACACCAGGATCGGAACGGTTGTTTATGTATTGCTGGCTGGCGGTAACAAATCCACTCAAAAGAAAGACATCAAACGCGCATTAGAACTGGCGCGTGGTTTACCAAAAGGAGAATGATGATGATCACTAAAACCAAGACGTTCGATGTAGCAGAGTTCCTCGAAGACGAGGAGACCATCGCCGAATACCTGAATATGGCGCTCGAAGACCCGAATCCAGAAATGCTTTTATTGGCTCTCAGAAACATTGCCCGCTCTCGCGGGATGACACAATTGCCCCGAGATACCGGTCTTGGACGAGAAAGTCTCTACAAGGCTCTCAGTGAAGGCGCTAAGCCACGGTACGACACAATTCTAAAAGTTGTGCGTGCCCTCGGTGTCAAGCCACACGCAGAACCCGTGCATGCTTGAGTGACTTGTTGGAAGTCCTTGAGATAGCTTTAAAGTGTATTGACAACAGCGTAACGTGGTGACCGGGGCCGGACACGGAAGCCGCATGAAGACAGGCTTTGCGCGAGTTTGGGGAATTTTTTTGTTCCCCAAGCCAAATTTCACTTCGGTGTCAGTAGGGCGCAACAGGGATGAGCTGGAAAAGCGGGTCAAACTCGCTTTGTGCGACCGTTTTGCAGCATGATGGCGAGACATCCACCATGCCGCAGTTGTCGAATTAGGAGAACAGCTCCGAATGGGTACCGCTGCGCACAAACACGACGAGTCCGTGCTTGCCAGAGTCATCGAGCTTGTAAATCAAAAGAAAGTCACCGCCGATATGGCACTCACGATATCCCGTCCAGTCACCAGTTAATGGATGATCAAGTCACTCAGGCGGTAATGGACCGTCGTTGCCAGTCAACAAAGCCATTGCCTCTTTGAGTCGGTTCATGTCATACCGCCCCGAGTGAGATAGTCGTTTCCAGTCTTTTAGAAATTCCTTGGTGTAATCGGATGCACGTGGGAGGTTGGCGCGTTTACTTGAAGCTGGTTTTTTCGAGGTCATCAATCAGAGCGTCGGCGTTGTTGAAGCGAGCACGACGGCTCTTGATGATTTCATTCGTCTGGGCCATTGCAGAACGACTGCGAGCATTTGGGGCTTTGACCACAAAAGGAAGTTCGTTGTCGGCGACAACTCGCGTTAGAAATATACGGACTGCGTCAGACACTGTTAGCCCCATCGAAGCCAGCGTTTCGGCCGCTTGTGTTTTGATATTTTCGTCTACGCGCACATGCACCATCGTCGTGGCTGCCATGGCAAGCTCCCTTTGAAAGTGTTTGAGACACATTGTATCTCAATTGAGATACCACTTCAAGGCCTCTAGGTTCTAGTGTTTCAGTTGTCGTTTGACTCGGCGAGTGCCTTCGTGGCGAACTACCGAGTAATCCTCGGTAGTTACTATTTCTTCCAATTCATTGCTGGCGTGGATATTTTTCAAGTGCAAGCTGACATTGTCGGGGGACATGCCGAACAATTCTGCCATTTGTATCTGCGTAAGCCAGACTGTTTCGCTCTCTAGCCGTACCAGTATGGTCTGATCGCTAGAATCGAAAATCACCATGCCATTTATGGTGGAGAGCCGAAGTTGAATCGAAGCGGATGTCTTTGATGCGATAGTTCCCCAAACCGAAGAGTAAGTGGCGCTGGCTGGATGGATAGTTACAACAGTTTTGGATGTACCGACTGACTCTGGATTAACCGTGGCGCCCGGGGCCGACACAAAAGCCGCATGAATAAAGGCTTTGCGGGAGTTTGGGGAATAATTTTCGTTCCCCACGCAAAATTTCACTTTGATGTCAGAAGGGCGCAACAGATGAGATCTGGGAATGAAGGTCAAATAGGTCTTGTAAGCCTGTTTCTAACTGTTGTTGTCAAATACCAGAGATGACCGTGTCGATTGCTGAAACTAACGCGTCGGCCTGTGACACCACATTAGCTAAAGGGCGTTTTAACGATTTTGCTGGCAATGGTGCGGCGAAGTGGGCAAGCGCGTGAAAGCGTTTTCCTTTTATTGTGGCGATAGGACACAAGGCTATGGGCATTTTGATTTGCTCGTCGAAAACCGCTAGAGGTAAGGTCTTCGAGTTGCGAGCGCATCGAGCAGTCACCAAACTCGGTTCAAACTGTTTTTTACGAGCAGCGTGATTAGCCTTGTCGTTGCAGGCCTGCATAGCCAAGAACTGCTCGGCTGACATGATGACGGTATCGAGGTGGCCTGCTTCTTCAACGAATATAGGCTCGCGTTTGGCGAGGGCAGATAGGCTAACGAATCGGTTTTTTGCTTCCGTGGCAGAGACTCGCATAAAAAAGCTCCTTTTTATACTTTAGCCATTTTCGCTATGGTGTGTCAGACTTCAGGTGGGGCGGCTTAGGTTTTCAAACGCTGAGGTTACGTTCTTCTCCTAGAATCCAAATCTTGGATTGTTCCATGACACGAGTCAGGAACGACTCCTGCTTGGCTACCCGGCCGTGAAACTCGTCTCGCGACAAAATTGTGGGGTTCACGGCACGTCCGAGGGTGGCGCTAGCATCTTCTAAGGCAGTGAAGAGCGTGCCGTAACTGAGATCATCCGCGATCACCATCAGGTCAATATCGCTGTTGGCCGTATCGGTCTTTTTGGCAACCGAACCATATACAAAAGCCGCTGCGATCTCATCGGACAACGCTTGCAATGCTTGGCGTAGTGGGTCCGCTAAACCCACCGTTTTCTGAATAATGGCACGTAGTTCAGTGAAAATAGGCGAGTTCGCATTGGCTTGGTAGTGCTTTTGGTTTCCCACCTGTTTCACCGAGACGAGGCCGCTGCCGGTGAGCGTTGCCAGTTCGCGCTGCACAGCACCCGATCCGCTGGCTGCGAGCTTGATCAACTCGCGAGCGTAAAAGCTACGGTCTGGTTGCCCATACAAAATCCCCAGCACGCGCTGTTTGGTGCCGGAAAAGAGAGCGTCGGACAGGCTCTGCGTTGAGGGAATAGCCGGTTTAGTACCCATATTGGGTTTTATTATACCCATATTGGGTTTATATCTGTTGGGCAGCCGTAAGCGCTTCGCCTCGCGCGCTTGTTAGCAGATGTGATGGCAGTACAGGCCGGCCTTGAGCCCCTAGATTACAGTTATTGGGAATCTAACAAAGACGACTACATTAGTGCAATTCACCAAGGTATGGCCATGAATTATGAATCTATAAAAGATATGTGAGATTAGCTATTCGTCAGAATTCGACGTGAACTAAATAGCCAATTTGACATTAGCAAAACGGCGCTTGGCAGGTTCTTTTAATTTTTGTTCAAGCAATTGAACGTTTTGTCCTGTTTCAACTGCAGTTGAGCTAGCTACAGCACGCCTGACAGCGGCGAGGCTAGGCTTTCTATAAAGTGAAGTTGATTTTTTTGTGGCGTGCATACTTCAAGTGCACCAATATTTACTTACGATCGACGGTTTAACCGTGGTGCCCGGGGCCGGACTCAACAGCCGCATGAATAATGGGTTTTCGTGGATTTGGGGAATAGTTTTCGTTCCCCACAAAAAATTTCACTTCGGTGTCAGCAGGGCGCAACAGGTGCTATCGGGGAATGAAGGTCAAATTGTCGGGTATTGCTGGCCATTTCAGTCTACTGAACTTCAGTGTCATGCCAACGGTTGTCAACGTTATAAAGCATTAAGGATTGTAATCATGGCGTCGGCTTGAACCAGGCCCGCCCGCGAGAAAGCAACGGTGTTTGTCAGTCAAGATTGCATAATAAATCAGTTTTAAAAAATACTGTTGAGATCGCGAGTTGAATGAATGACCCTGACGACATCGACGCCGTCAGCAAGTGGCATGTAGAAAATTACATAACGACCAAACGGGTGGCTACGCAAGCCAGGGAACAGTTCATCGCGAGAGCGCCCCATCAATGGTTGTGTTGCCAGTAGGTGCAGTTTTACATCAAGGTTGTCAACCCATGAATCAGCTTGCAGAACACTATCTTCTGCGATGAAGTCCCAGATATCGAATATGTCACTTCCAGCAAGTGGGCGATAAACAACACGCGTCAAATTATGCCTCGCTTTGACGTCTTTTATGCCCATCGATCTTAATCTGAGCGGGATCCCATGTGGTTGCAGCACCGCTACCAAACCCTGCACGAATATCTTGCCGTAACTGTTCTAGTTTCGTTGCACGCAAGTGGTCTTGTTCGTCCATAAGACGCAGCGCCTCACGGAGCACTTCGCTAGCAGACGTGTACAGACCGGACTCAACTTTTTGTCTCACCATGCTTTCAAGATAAGGAGTCAAGTTGATATTCATTCCCATGTTGAGAATTCCTGTAAAAAACTGTTTGATCAGATACTCATATTGTATCCATAATTGTCAATTTTTGACATTTTTGATGTTTGGTATGCGCTTGAATAACCGTTGAGCATCAGGATGACTGGCTTACGCACGCTACGCGCTAAAAAAAGGGAGGGCTTTACATTCGTCGCAACAACAAGACCAATTTCAACATTGTTGGCGCAATTTCAAGAAGATTGCCTTGACTTGCTGGATTTGAATTAAATCGTGGTGCCCGGGACCAGACTCAAAAGTTGCATGAATAAAGGGTTTGCGTGAGTTTGGGGAATAATTTTCGTTCCCCAAAAAAATTTCACTTCGGTATCAGCAGGGCGCAACAGGTGAGATCTGGGAATGAAGGTCAAATTGGTCCTGTAAGCCTTTTCCTCACTGTTGTCGTCAAATACCAGAGATGACCGTGTCGACCGCTGAAACTAACACATCGGCCTGTGACCCCACATTAGCTAAAGAGCGTTTCAACGATTTTGCTGGCAATGGTGCCGCGAAATGGGCAAGCGCGTGAAAGCGTTTTCCTTTTATTGTGACGATAGGACACAAGGCTGTGGGCACCTTGATTTGCTCGTCGAAAACCGCTAAAGGTATGGTCATTCGAGTTGCGAGCGCATCGAGCAGCTCGCTTTGAATGACGACTACATAAGGTATGCCATCAGCAGCACTTTTGCTTGGATTGGTAAAAACGTCATACTGTGCCATGGGTGATTTACCAGGGACGTAGGTCGGCACCGGGAATGCCGCTTGTCTCGACCTGAGCGTTTTGCGAAGCGATCCAGTCACCAAACTCGGTTTCAAACTGTTTTTTACGAGCAGCGTGATTAGCCTTGTCGTTGCAGGCTTGCATAGCTAAGAACTGCTCGGCAGACATGATGACGGTATCGAGGTGGCCTGCTTTTTCAACGAAGATAGGCTCGCGTTTGGCGAGGGCAGATAAGCTACCGAATCGGTTTTTTGCTTCCGTGGCAGAGACTCGCATAAAAAGCTCCTATTTATACATTAGCTATTTTAGCTATTTTAGCTATTTTAGCTATTTTAGCCATTTTCGGAAGGGTGTGTCAGGCTTCAGGTAGTACCGCGCATGCCCGCGTGCAGGTAGTCACGCAATCGCATGTCATATTTAACAGGGCGTGATATTCATCGATTTTGTATTGTTAAAGAGCGAAAACTGAGCTCGTCAGTGACATCAGTCTCATCAATTACGGCTAAACAGGCGATGGTCCCATAGAACGGGTTGCGGCTCTGAAACTTTAATTTTTGCTGCGTCTGGATGTGTGGGTTTCACTAGCGCATTAAATTCGATTCTGGTCAATACGGAAGGAACAAGTAACACTGCACTAAGACCTGTTCGAAGCCATTCATCGCCAACCATCTGTGCCGCTGCACTGTCTTGATTATCCCAGCCAAAGGGTAGGCTGTGTATATCTAAGCGAATAATTTCAAGTTCGTCTGGCACATTTGCCGTGACACATCGATGAGATGGTGGCACTTTACCCGTGTTAGTGTCGGCAAGCACCTCTAGCATGGCACTTGCATACGTAACAGAGGCATAAATAACGGGCTGCCCAGCACTATTCCAACGCCCGCCCCGTATGGCGGCACCCGTGCCTGCTTGACGTCAATTACCTTGGCCGGTCGACGACAACTATCTTGGCCGATTTTGACGAGGCGTAAACCTCAGTTTTCTTTTGTTTCTTCCTTCTTCTCAACTGTTAGTGGTTTTTGCTCAGCAGGGG
>Ga0208414_1000109_pt1:0-87500 | contig 90378 bp, 76 predicted proteins | sample AntAceMetag02UKE_FD_184770 | JGI IMG/M metagenome (GOLD analysis project Ga0208414, IMG submission 184770) | Saline lake microbial communities from Ace Lake, Antarctica - Antarctic Ace Lake Metagenome 02UKE (SPAdes) (version 2) | ecosystem: Environmental > Aquatic > Non-marine Saline and... | reverse complement strand
GGGTGATAGTCCCGTACACGAAAGATATTTATAGATTATACGAGTAGGACGGCGCACGTGAAACGCTGTTTGAATATGGGGGGACCATCCTCCAAGGCTAAATACTAACTACCGACCGATAGTGAACCAGTACCGTGAGGGAAAGGCGAAAAGAACCCCTGTAAGGGGAGTGAAATAGAACCTGAAACCGTATGCGTACAAGCAGTGGGAGCAGACTTGTTCTGTGACTGCGTACCTTTTGTATAATGGGTCAGCGACTTACTTCTCAGTGGCAAGCTTAACCGTTTAGGGGAGGCGTAGCGAAAGCGAGTCTTAATAGGGCGTCATAGTCGCTGGGAGTAGACCCGAAACCGGGCGATCTATCCATGGCCAGGTTGAAGGTGCAGTAACATGCACTGGAGGACCGAACCGACTTATGTTGAAAAATGAGCGGATGAGCTGTGGATCGGAGTGAAAGGCTAATCAAGCCCGGAGATAGCTGGTTCTCCTCGAAAGCTATTTAGGTAGCGCCTCGCGTCTCACTGCCGGGGGTAGAGCACTGTTATGGCTAGGGGGCCATCCCGGCTTACCAACCCATTGCAAACTCCGAATACCGGCAAGTGCAATCGCGGGAGACACACTACGGGTGCTAACGTCCGTGGTGGAAAGGGAAACAACCCAGACCGCCAGCTAAGGTCCCAAAATTACAGCTCAGTGGGAAACGATGTGGGAAGGCATAGACAGCTAGGAGGTTGGCTTAGAAGCAGCCATCCTTTAAAGAAAGCGTAATAGCTCACTAGTCAAGTCGGCCTGCGCGGAAGATTTAACGGGGCTAAGCTGTATACCGAAGCTGCGGATGCTTATATTTATATAGGCATGGTAGAGGAGCGTTCTGTAAGCCTGCGAAGGTGTTCTGTAAGGAATGCTGGAGGTATCAGAAGTGCGAATGCTGACATGAGTAACGATAAGGGGAGTGAAAAACTCCCCCGCCGAAAACCCAAGGTTTCCTGCGCAACGCTAATCGGCGCAGGGTTAGTCGGTACCTAAGGCGAGGCCGAAAGGCGTAGTCGATGGAAAACAGGTTAATATTCCTGTACCGCGCATGACTGCGATGGGGTGACGGAGAAGGCTAGACAAGCAGGGCGACGGTTGTCCCTGTTTAAGCGTGTAGGCTGAGATCTTTGGAAAATCCGGGATTTCTTAAGGCTGAGACGTGATGACGAGCACCATTAGGAGCGAAGTTGTCGATGCCATGCTTCCAGGAAAAACCTCTAAGCTTCAGGTCATGGGTGGCCGTACTCCAAACCAACACAGGTGGGTGGGATGAGAATTCTAAGGCGCTTGAGAGAACTCGGCTGAAGGAACTAGGCAAAATGGTACCGTAACTTCGGGAGAAGGTACGCCCTTGCCGGTTATCAGATTTACTCTGAAAAGCTGGCGAGGGTTGCAATAAATTGGTGGCTGCGACTGTTTACTAAAAACACAGCACTCTGCAAACTCGTAAGAGGACGTATAGGGTGTGACGCCTGCCCGGTGCCGGAAGGTTAATTGATGGGGTTATCTTCGGAGAAGCTCTTGATCGAAGCCCCGGTAAACGGCGGCCGTAACTATAACGGTCCTAAGGTAGCGAAATTCCTTGTCGGGTAAGTTCCGACCTGCACGAATGGCGTAACGATGGCCACACTGTCTCCAGCCGAGACTCAGTGAAATTGAAATCGCGGTTAAGATGCCGCGTACCCGCGGCTAGACGGAAAGACCCCGTGCACCTTTACTACAGCTTCGCACTGAACTTTGAATCTATCTGTGTAGGATAGCTGGGAGACTTTGAAGCGTGATCGCTAGATTGCGTGGAGTCAACCTTGAAATACCAGCCTGGTATATTTGGAGTTCTAACCTAGGTCCATTATCTGGATCAGGGACCGTGTGTGGTGGGTAGTTTGACTGGGGCGGTCTCCTCCGAAAGAGTAGCAGAGGAGCGCGAAGGTACCCTCGGCACGTTTGGAAATCGTGCTATGAGTGCAATGGCATAAGGGTGCTTGACTGCGAGACAGACACGTCGAGCAGGGACGAAAGTCGGTCATAGTGATCCGGTGGTTCTGTATGGAAGGGCCATCGCTCAACGGATAAAAGGTACGCCGGGGATAACAGGCTGATACCGCCCAAGAGTTCATATCGACGGCGGTGTTTGGCACCTCGATGTCGGCTCATCTCATCCTGGGGCTGAAGCAGGTCCCAAGGGTATGGCTGTTCGCCATTTAAAGAGGTACGCGAGCTGGGTTTAGAACGTCGTGAGACAGTTCGGTCCCTATCTGCCGTGGGCGTTTGAGAATTGAGGGAAGCTGCTTCTAGTACGAGAGGACCGAAGTGGACGAATCTCTGGTGTTCCGGTTGTCACGCCAGTGGCATTGCCGGGTAGCTACATTCGGACAGGATAACCGCTGAAAGCATCTAAGCGGGAAGCCCCTCCCAAGATTAGTTCTCACTAGGACTTTAAGTCCTCTAAAGATCCGTCGAAGACTACGACGTTGATAGGCCAGGTGTGGAAGCGCAGTAATGTGTGTAGCTAACTGGTACTAATTGATCGTGCGGCTTGACCATATAACACCCAAGCAGCTTTGTTTGAGTGATGTTCACGCAAGTGATGTAACAAAGACTTTATTACAGATTTCAAATTTAGTTTTTTAGACTGCGTCTAAAAAACATAACCAGTTTGCTTGGCAACAATAGCGTTTTGGACCCACCTGATCCCTTTCCGAACTCAGAAGTGAAACGAAACTGCGCCGATGATAGTGTGGGAGTTCCCATGTGAAAGTAGGTCATTGCCAGGCATTAATATCCTAAATACCCAGCTCCTTGAGTTGGGTATTTTTTTGCCTGAAATTCGCTAAATTATAACGAAAAGGATTATCCTGAGGTAGTATTGGTAGAACAGAATTGTTTATTAATCCCTACAGTTGTCGATACTTTTACATAATTGACTACCTTCCTTGGTAGTTATTAAAATGTAAAAAATTCAACTCCCCAATAATTTAAACAAACCCTTTTTTAAGCATTACGTGCCTTTATTTCATTCATAAATCGTTCTCGAATTACAACAGGATCCATATTTATTACGGGAACCTTTATATTTCCAGAAAGACATTTGCAGACAATTATAGTCATCTTGTTACTATCTATAGCAGCCTGCATTGTTATCGCAGCATCTTCTGCCTGACATTCAATAACGTTTTCACAACCACAGGCTTTTGCTACGGCCGTTAAAGATGTTTTTTTACCTGCATAAGTAGGTTGATCACCAGTTGACCCATAACTGCCATTATCAATAATTAACAATATAAAGTTATCAGCAACATTATTGGCAATAGTAGGCAAGGTTCCAAAATTGGTTAAAACAGATCCATCACCATCAATAGATATGACTTTCTGTTTTTGAGCCAATGCTAAACCAAGACCAATTGAAGAGGACAAACCCATTGTTCCAAGCATATAAAAATTACTCGGTTGATCATCGAATAAATGTAACTCTTGACTCGGTAAACCAATATTACAAATAATTAGATGGTCAGATATTACAGGTATTAGTTGTTTTAATACTTCAGAGCGAATCATTATTAATACCCCTTCCAGAAAGTTGCATCAGTCAGAATAGCAACAGGTTTATTGCACATGAATGTATATGCTAAAATTGCATCCAGTTCTTCAACATCTTCTTCTTCATGAAAATGATAGGTAGGAATATTAAGTTGAGCCAGTAATGCTTTAGTATGAACGGCCATTTCTACCTGACAAGCAACGGGTTCCCCTAATTCACCACGATAACTGATCAACATAGGTAAGGGCATACGATAATACTGAGTTAAGGTAACCAATGTATTAATTGTGACTCCGATAGCGGTGTTTTGCATAATAATAGCTGAACGTTTTCCACCCATAAAGGCACCTGCACAAAGTCCAATTCCCTCGTCTTCTTTATTTGAGGGAATATGGAATATCTTATCACTGGCTTCTATATTCTCGATTACGCCTGCTAACTGTTTACAGGGCACAGTGGTAACAAATTCGATATTATTTTTAACGAAGTCGTCCACTATTCTTGCGCTTATTGACACGGTTTTTCTCCTTATATATTTTGGTATCAAAAATTATTTTGTTCTATAGAAATATTTAACTCAACCTATATTTATTTAAAAGTAATTAAAAATTAATTTTACTTTTTAACTTCAAAGCATCGTTATTAAAATAATTATCGATCCATTTCAGACAAGATACTAAGTAGAAGCCTGACCTAGAGATTGACGAAGTACAATTTCTGTCTCTAGTTCGAGACTCTTGCAGCCCTGCTTACCATTTAAAATGTCGAGTAATAGTTTGGCCGCAGACTCACCCATCCGTCTGTGCGGTACGTGAACTGTTGTTAATTTCGGCTGAATAACTTCAGCAAGGTCAATATCATCAAATCCAGTTACAGAAACTTCATAGGGTATTTTTATACCCATTTCGTTTGCCCTAGTAATAGCACCCGTTGCTAAGACATCATTACCGCAAATGATAACGGTGGGGCGGGGTTTACGGCTCATAAACTCTTCAAAAGCATCCGCTCCACTCTTTAATGAATAAGTTGTTGAAACAATCTCAAGATTAGATTCAGGTATTCCGGAATTTTTCATCGCATCGCGAACACCATTAAGACGATCCAATGCACGGTCATTGAATTCAGTATAAGCAGTAATTACAGCTATATGCTTGTGACCATATTTCAAAATTTGATGCGCTATTTGAGCCCCCGCCTTTCGATTATCAAACCCAACATTAAACGAGTTTGAGTCTTCACGGTAATTCCATGTTACTACGTAGGGGATTTGTCTGCGTTGTAAAAAGGCATAGGTTTTCTCAGGTCTCGCATGTCCTATTAATAATAAACCATCAGCACCCTGACTAATGAGGCTTCTAATTTGCTGATATTCTCTTTCAGGGTCGTATCCTGAACTAGCAATTAAAAGGGTTACGTTATTTTCTGCTAATGTCTCTTGAAAGGCCTGAATTCCACGAGCAAAAATTGCATTTTCCATCGTGGGAATAATTGCTCCAACAGTATTAGATCGATTTGACGCCAAAGCCCGCCCACCAAAATGAGGCGTGTATCCTAATGCTTCAACAACCTGCAAAACTTTCTCGCGTGTTGTTTCAACAACTTTATCAGGTGTGTTGAAACATCTAGAAACTGTAGCTGTGGATACATCGGCCATTCTTGCAACATCTTGTAGCGTAGGTGCTGATCTTCTTTTTTCCATTTTTAATTATTAACCAGTGAATACCAATACTAAATTCCTAACTAAATTAAATTAGGCGTAAGCTTTTAATATATCTTACATGTAAGCGCTTGCATTATCTAATGTAAGCGCTTACAATTTTATTAAAGCGCTTTAACTTTAATAGCGCACCGTAATTGGGCATTCTAACAAACTTGTTTTTTGCCTAATTCGCTCGGGCTGACTGGAGGGGGCATGATTAAAAAAAGAGGATATTGGTGGCTCGTCAGTAGTGGGATGTTGTTTTGCTTCTATTGTTTGAACGTAGTTGTTGGAAAGGTCGCCCTGCTTTCTAACAATATTCCTTTTTTTTCAATGGGTGACGTCGGTGAATTTATTGTGCTTTTTACTGCCGTAATTTTTTTTGTAGTAGCCATGCTCGAACGAGAAGCGCAATTAGAAGGTTAAATAAAATTATTTATATTAATAACAAATCTGAGGAGATGAGAATATGAAAAATAACGAAGATACACCTAGTAATAATGAACGCCGCCGTTTTCTAAATATTAGTAGCAAGTATGGCTTTACTGCTGCATTGGTTGCCGCTGCTAGTGGAAGTTTATTAATCAGTGAAGAAGCCGGTGCCGCAACAGCTAAAGAAGAAAAATCACGTGAAAATGCCGCTAAGCATAAAATGACAATAGCAACCGCTTATGTGCTTGGCGCTACCCGAAGCTACCCGATCATGCAGCTCGATTTCAAAGAGAATATCCAAAATATGTCTCGCGGACAGATTTATGTAAAATTGGCTCCCGGTGGACAGCTGGGCGCTGGTGGTGCGCTGGTACAAAAAGTACAGCAAGGTACCATTCAAGCCGCACAACATTCGCTCTCTAACTTTGCACCGTTTGCATCAGCTATCGACTTGATTAACTTGCCTTATTTTTGTGGTGCGAATCAGAATTTTGTAAATCTTGTAAACTCTGATACCTGGCGTGAAACTGTTCACCCATTGGTTGAAGCTAAGGGTTTTAAGCCTCTTTGGTACGTTGTTATTGACCCTCGCGTAGTAGCACTACGTAAAGGTCAAGATGGTCCAATAAAAACACCTGACGATATGGCTGGACTCAAGTTCCGTGTACCTGGTTCAAAGATGTTACAACAGTATTATCGTGCAATTGGTGCCAATCCTACGCCAGTGGCCTGGGGCGAAACGCCGTCAGCAATCAAGCAGGGTGTTGCAGATGCGCTTGACCCTTCAGTAGGTGCACTTAATGTATTTGGTTTTAAAGACATCCTCTCTTGGGTAACGTTTACCCGAGCAGTGCCCGATTCGCAGGTCTACTCTTGTAATCTGGAATGGTTTAACAGCCTGCCATTGGACCTCCGTGAAAGTGTCGAAGCTGCAAGCGAAATGACTTCTCATCAGAATCTGGCAAAAGTACCGGCTGCGCGCGCTTTTGCAATGTCAGAAATGTCAGAAAGCGGTGTGCAATTCTACACACCAACCGCAGATGAGCTTCAGCAGTGGGTCAACAAAGGCGGTCATCAAAATTCGGAATGGGACAGCTATAAAAAAGATCTGGCTGGTTCAATGGGTGCTTTCGATAAGTTGCTTGAAGCGGCTAACACTAAAGGTAAGTACTACGTACACGACGCTTAGTCACTCCTTAATTGGCGGGCTTTTTGATTGAGAGCCCGCTTTATCCTATTTCCAATCCGAATAAAAAAGGAGATAGACAAGTGAAAAAATTACTCACTGTAATTGATAAAAATTGCGAGCGGTGGTTACTGCTTGGCTTTTATTCCATGATTGTTGTGACAATCGGCACTGAGGTTACTCGCCGTTTTGTCCTTTCGTATTCCTCTACTTGGGCCGAAGAAGTTGCGCGTTACGCATTTATTTACCTGGTCTGGATCGGAGTTGCTGCCGCAGTTCGTGACCGGGGGCATATTCGGATCGATGTCATCCTCGGATTTCTGGGTAATCGGGGTAAGTCAGTGATTTATCTGATAGGGGACTTTGTCATGCTGTTCGTTGCAGTGCTTGCGCTCTATTACTCTTATGAAACACTAGCAATATCGATGAAATATGGATCGGTGACGCATGGTTTAGGTGTTGCACAGGCGTGGTTTTTAGCCGCAGTACCGTTTGGTTTTTGTCTGGTTTGTTTTAGATTGGTGCAATCGATCATCCGCGATGTGAGTAATATTAGACACGGTCGTGATGTCTACGAAGGTGTGGGGTTATTCGATTAATGGAATACTTACAGCAAGATGGTTTTGATCTGGTTTTGGGTTGGGAATTTTATGTTCCTTTATTGATTGCGCTGGTGATGATTATATTTGCAGTGCCGGTTTGGGCTGTGCTTGGCGTGACGACGCTCTCAATGCTTTATTTTTCCGAAGTATTACCAATGGGATTATTTGGTGAAGCACTGTTTGACGGTATCGATGCATTCGCGTTAATTGCTGTGCCTCTGTTCATCCTCACCGGTGACGTGCTAGTGCGAACGGGGTTGTCCAATAAATTATTAAACGTTGCAGAAGCTCTAGTGGGTGGTTTCAGATCTGGATTTGGCACTGCGACCGTCATCGTCTGTGGCTTCTTCGCTTGTATTTCTGGTTCTGATGCAGCGGGTGCTGCTGGCGTCGGCCGAATGACTATCGCTCGCCTGGTTGAACAGGGTTATCCAAGACCCTATGCCTGTGCACTGGTAGCAGCCGGTGCCTGTACAGGCATTCTGATACCACCTTCGATCGCTTATATTATTATTGGCCTTATCCTAGGGATTTCAGCCACGACACTTTTTCTTGCTGCAGTTATTCCTGGCTTACTCATCATCGTTACAATCATGATTACGAATATTGTCATGAACCGGATTATGGGTTATGAAAATGCGGGACAGAAATTTTCGATAAAACGTTTGTGGGATGCCGTTTACGATGCTCGATTCGCGCTACTAGTGCCTTTTATTATTATGGGTGGCATATACAGTGGTATTTTTACACCAACTGAGGCGGCAGCCGTTGCGGTTATAACAACTATTATTATCGGTCTTTGTATCGGCAGCATTTCGATTTCTGACTTCCCAAAAATGCTGGCAAGCTCGGCCAAGGTTAACGGCGTCATCGTGCCTATTATTGCCTTCTCATTGCCTCTAGCCCAAACCCTTGCGGCACTCGAAATACCGCAAGGATTTGTCTATGCGATGACTTCCGTTACGGAGAACAAAACTCTCATCATTTTAATGATGATCGGTATATTAATTCTTGCTGGCTGCGTCATGGAAACGACACCCAACATCGTAATTCTCGCACCCATCATGCTGCCCCTAGCTCAGGAGATCGGTATGGATGAGATTCATTTTTGCATCATGATGGTGACCTCGCTGGGGGTCGGGTTTATAACGCCGCCGTTGGGCTTGAACCTTTTTGTGGTCTCTGGGTTGACTGGCGAACCCATTCTGAAAGTAGCGGTCCAGGCAATACCTTACGTGTTTGCGATGGGCTTTGTGGTGCTCTTGCTGGCTTTTATTCCAGAGTTGTCACTTTGGGCGCTCTAGTTAGTGAGAAGTTGGTCCAAAGGCAAATAATGCCGGCAAGTCCCTTAACACACAATTGAATTTTATAATTCCTATATTGAGGTAGCTTTAAATGACTATTGAATTTTTGAAAAAAGCAGACAAATCTGCCACTACAGGTGAAGACGACACACGTAAAATTGTCTCACAAATGCTGTCGGATATTGAGTCTGGTGGCGAACAGAAAGCTATTGAATACGCAACAAAACTCGACAATTACAGTGGCAATATTGTTGTTACTTCTGACGAGATCGAAGCGGCTACAGCAAAACTATCTCAACAGGTTAAGGACGACATTCAGTTCGCCTATGAACGGGTACGCGGTTTTGCAGAAAAGCAGCGTGCAGCTCTAATTGATTTTGAAGTCGAACTGTCTCCTGGCCTGTTTGCCGGCCAAAAACAAATACCAGTTCAAACCGCAGGCTGTTATGTACCCGGTGGACGCTATGCCCATGTTGCCTCCGCCATTATGTCGGTGGCTACAGCCAAAGCGGCTGGTGTCGATCATGTGATTGCTTGTTCGCCTCCAAAACCTGGAGAAGGTGTTAACCCTGCAATTATCTATACAGCCAATCTCTGCGGTGCAGATACCATACTCGCCCTAGGCGGTGTGCAGGGAATTGCCGCTATGGCGTTTGGCCTGTTTACAGGGCATGCCGCAGATATTCTGGTCGGACCTGGTAATCGTTTTGTTGCAGAAGCAAAACGTATGTTGTTTGGCCGTGTGGGCATCGACCTGTTTGCGGGGCCTACTGAAATAGCCATTATTGCAGATAAAACAGCGGATCCAATGATCGTCGTTAGTGATCTGGTTGGGCAGGCTGAGCATGGTCTGGACTCACCTTGCTGGTTATTCACCACAGATCGCGAGCTGGGTAATAAAGTACTTGAATTAATGCCCGGATTTATTCAGAAACTGCCCGAAACTGCTCGTATTGCGGCTGAAGGATCATGGAAAGATTATGGTGAAGTTATTCTCTGCGCAGACCGTGAGGAAATGGCGCAAATCAGTGATCAGTACGCAGCTGAGCATCTTGAGGTACAAACTGAAGATCTCGACTGGTGGGTCAATCGCCTTCGTAACTATGGGTCACTGTTTGTTGGTGAAGAGACGACGGTTGCCTTTGGTGACAAGTGTTCAGGCACCAATCATATATTGCCAACCAAGGGAGCAGCTCGATATACCGGTGGGTTGTATGCGGGTAAATTCATCAAGACTGTTACCACGCAGCGTATGAGCCGCGAAGCCAACCGGGAAGTCGCTGCCGCAGCGGCCAGAATTTCTCGTTTAGAAGGCATGGAAGCCCATGCTCGGACAGGAGATGACCGACTTTCAAAATACTTTCCAAACGATACTTTCAATTTGCAGCCGTAACGCTTTATGTTGATGCGTCATCAGGTTGAGGTTTTGTAACTTGCTGGCGCTTTTTGCGAATAGTAGCCGTTTTAAAATAATCGTCAGGAAATAAATATGTATAAAAAGATACTTTTAGCCCTGGCACTAGACCAAGGGCATGGCTCCAGAGCGATTGAAATTGCCAGAAGGCTGAGGGCGGAAGACGGAAAAATTATTGCTGTGCATGTGCTTGATAAAATTCCCAGTTTCACCAGCTACTACATGTCAGCGGATAATAAAAAGCTTCCGGCTGATGTTGAAAAGGAAATTCAGGATGCTGCAAAGAATAAGATTGCCGATCGAATTGGAGCTGAGAAAGATGCTGAAGTTGTCGTCCTTAGTGGGCACCCGGGTAGAACGATTACTGACTATGCTAGAAAAATTTCTGCAGACTGCATTATTGTCGGATCTCACAAACCGGGGATCAGAGACTTTTTTCTCGGCTCAACGGCTGCACGAATCATGCGTTACGCGCCTTGCTCAGTCCATGTTTTGCGTTAATAACGCTCTGTTAACAACCTAGACAGGTAGTTTTTATGAAATCGATTTTTGATCTGACTGATAAAGTGGCACTAGTAACCGGTGCCAGCTCTGGTATTGGTCAACGTCAGGCATATGCACTCTCCATGGCTGGTGCCTCGGTGGTATTACTCGGCCGGCGTAAGGAGCAATTGGCATCTACGGTTGCTGAGATAGAAGAAAATGGAGGTAAAGCTACCTTTCTTGCAGTTGATCTGACTGATCGCGACTCGCTCAGTGATATTGCCAAACAGGCGTCTGACACATTTGGTTCGGTTGATATTTTAATCAATGCTGCTGGAATTAACCTACGTCAACCCGCAGATGTAATTACCCCAGAAAGCTGGGATGAAACGATTAATCTCAACCTTTCTGTACCTTTTTTTTTGGCGCGCGAGCTGGTGCCTGGTATGCAAGCCAAAGGTTGGGGGCGCATCATCAATATCGCTTCTCTGCAATCAACCCGAGCCTTTGCCAATGGCATGGCTTACGGTGCTTCCAAAGGCGGTATTGCCCAGCTGACGCGTGCCATGGCAGAGGCATGGTCGTCAACGGGAATTAATTGTAATGCTATTGCTCCAGGTTTTTTTCCAACAGGCTTAACCGCACCGGTTTATGAAAATGCTGAAATGCTAGACAAGTTGGCCGCTCAGACAGCGATAGGTCGAAATGGTGAACTTCAAGATCTTGATGGCGTTACCACATTTTTGGCTGCTGCCGCTTCAGATTATATTACTGGGCAAGTTATTCACCTCGACGGTGGTTTCACTGCCAAATAGGACACAATTATGAAAGCACTCGTTTATACCAACACACTTGAACTACAGTACAGAGATGAGCCTAAACCCACTCCTGTTAGTGGTGAAGCGCTAGTCCAAATCGAAGCTGTGGGAATATGTGGTTCTGACATGCATGCCTATCATGGTCTCGACGCTCGTCGCGTACCACCGTTGATCCTTGGACATGAAGCGGTTGGCGTTGTGCAAAACGGTCAGCAGAAAGGCAAACGGGTGGTATTGAACCCACTCATTACCTGCGGTCATTGCAATCATTGTCAGGGTGGCCGATCAAACCTGTGCGCTGAGCGAGAGTTAATTGGTATGCGCCGGGCTGGGGCTTTTGCGGAATACATTAATATACCTGAACGTAATCTTCTTGAGATACCAAAGGATATGGATCCGACTGTAGCCAGTCTCACTGAGCCTGCCGCCACGTCATTACATGCTGTTTATTTGGCAGAAAAAATATTACATCGGCCTCTTTCAGAGTGTCGAGCATTGGTATTAGGGGGAGGATCAATCGGCGTATTTGCCGCATTAATGTTAAAGCACAAAGGCTGCAAGGCAATTTATTTGGGTGATACTAATGCTCTGAGAAGAGAAACTGCTGACAAGTTAGGCTGTGCGATTGTTTACGACCCATTGGGTAGTAATTTGCCAGAAGCCGCTAGTTTTGATCTGGTTATTGACGCAGTGGGCAGTGGCCGAACTCGTGCTGCATCTTGCGAAATGGTCACCAGTGGCGGAGTTATTTCTCATGTAGGTCTGCAGGATAATGAGCCAGGGCTTGATACACGTCGATTAACGCTGGATGAAATTACTTTTCTGGGGAACTATACCTATAGCGTGGTCGATCTTAAAGCGGCTATTGATTTGTTATACAGTGGTGCGTTGGGTTCGCTCGATTGGGTTGATACTCGTCCCCTATCTGATGGTGCGGCAGCTTTTAGTGAAATTCACGAGGGCAAGGCCGGTTCTCCTAAGATCGTTCTCAGACCATGAATTGTTGACAAACGGAAGAGTAATAGGGCTGTATAGTATTTTTCAATGTGCCTAATTATTGCCTGGGATTAATACCTAATACTAAAAGCCCAGCCGATTATTGGCTAGGCTTTTTTATGCCAGTTATTTTTTATCTACAAACCAATACCTGCAAAAGGATATTTTGGACTAGAAAAATTACTCTTTAGTTGTGCTGATACAGCAATGGAAACTCATCACCCACTAACGGATCTCCATGCTGCAATGTGACATGGTTAAAAGGGGGAGAGATGACAATATTTTGTTTACGTACGAAGCGAACATCGTCGCCTAGTAACCTAAGAGAAAACGCACGTCTTTGAGTGCTCGTACTATGATTAGCGGGTGCTCCATGCAGTGTTCGGTAGTCAAATGCAACGGCATCGCCAGGCATCAAGTCCCAACCGACTATATTATAGTTATTTCTATTGGCATTGATGTCAGGGATTTCTTCGAGACCATCACTCTGGTTTAATGGTTGTCCATTAAACCGTTGAGGGCGGAAAGATTTCCCCCATTGATGCGATCCTGAAACAAACTCTAACGTTCTCACCCGAGGAACTTCGTCCAGAGGGATCCATAGACTGACAGTTTTTGGACCGTCAACGCAATAATAGGGCATATCTTGGTGCCATGGCGTGGCAATGCCGGTCTGGGCTTCTTTGACTAAAACATGCTCGTGAAAAAGCTGAACTTTTTCACTAGTCATCAAATTAGCCGCTATTTCTGCAGCGAGGGAATTGAAAATAAAGTCACGGTACTGTGGAATTCTTTGCCAACTGCCGTAATCGACGAAGAACTGTCCACCCCCGTCTTCACTTTGATAGATTCTAGCGTCAGGATTCGGATTGGCTATGTTGGCAGCAATGCCATCACGAAGCGTCTCTACCCAGTCTATAAAAAGGCCGCGCAGAACAGTAACGCCTTCGTTCTGAAATTGTAGTACAGTGCTAGAATCTACATTCCATACTCCTGATCGACTAGATTAATGAACAACCACTTTAACCATTAGAAATACTTTGCAAAATCAGTATTAATAAATAGCCTACATCAAATAAATATAATCAATCGTACTCATATAAAAAACTATTTAATGCGACTATCGTTGGCTATAAAAACAAAAAAGTTTAAATCTGGTTCTCAAAAAACAGTACAACGAGCCCAACTGCTTTATGTTTAGATGTTATGCAAGAGCTAAGCAATCAATTCATTCGCTTGAATACGAAGCCATTTAACGAATAAAATGTGTAACATCTCGCAATTGTAAAACTGAATAATTCTAACCTGAAGACTTTGACTTACGCCTAGTCTGGGGCGGTATGAATCGATACACGAAATGTCGCTGGTTCTATTAACCATTAATTGTTGAATCTAGTTTTAAGCATCATCAAATGCAGGGACTGTATAATGTTTGTGAGAAGATTTTTGATAACGATGCAAAAGGGTGGTTTGAAGAATATTTTGAGAATAGTCAGTAACCCATAATGAGGTTCGAATGAAGCAGTACCTACTTAGTATTGACCAAGGCACAACGAGTACTCGGGCCATGTTATTTGATGACAGTGGTAAGGCTTGCTACACAGCGCAAAAAGAATTTACTCAATATTTCCCCGATGATGGCTGGGTAGAGCACGACCCTGAAGAAATTTGGTCAACGACACTTGCGGTGGTTATAGACGCCTTGTCTAAAGCCAAGCAAGATAATGTTACCGTCGCCGCAATAGGTATTACTAATCAACGTGAAACCACAGTGATTTGGGATCGAGCCACGGGTAAACCAATATACAACGCCATTGTATGGCAAGACCGAAGAACAGCTGACTATTGTGAATCCTTACGAGCAAAGGGCAAAGAGTCAGTAATAATATCAAAAACGGGTTTACTATTAGACCCTTACTTTTCGGGCACAAAGGTTAACTGGATTTTGAACCATGTCGATGGCGCGCGTGAACGAGCCAAGTTAGGTGAGCTTGCTTTTGGCACCATCGATTCGTTTCTCATTTGGCGACTGACACAAGGTGCGGTGCATGCGACTGATGCCACCAATGCGTCACGCACCATGCTATTCAATATACATACCCAAAGTTGGGACAAGGCGCTGCTGGATTTATTGGAAGTGCCCGAGTCACTACTAGCTGAAGTTAAAGATAGTTCTGCTGACTTTGGGGTAACGAGCCATGCAGTTTTGGGTGTAGAAATACCCATTGGTGGCGTTGCGGGTGATCAGCAAGCGGCACTCATAGGGCAGGCCTGTTTTCAACCCGGCATGATTAAAAGCACCTATGGTACGGGTTGTTTCATGATGATCAATACTGGAAGCCAAGCGATCGAGTCAAAAAATCGATTGTTAACAACAGTTGCCTATCGTTTAAATGGTGTTACCACCTTCGCGTTAGAAGGTTCTATTTTTGTTGCTGGCGCTGCAATTCAGTGGCTGCGTGACGGTATTGGTATTATTGACTCAGCCGCCGAATCTGAAAAGATGGCTGCTTCCTTGGCGTCAAATGCTGGTGTTTATCTGGTGCCTGCCTTTACTGGTTTAGGCGCTCCTCACTGGGATCCGGATGCACGAGCAGCTATATTCGGCATGACACGCAATACAGGGCCAGCGGAGCTAGTGCGAGCGACCTTAGAGTCAGTCTGTTACCAAACGTCAGATTTACTCAACGCCATGAACGGAGATGGGCAAGCGCCACTGAGTATTAGAATTGATGGTGGCATGGTTCAGAATAACTGGCTTTGTGGTTTTCTGGCAGACATTCTTGCTGTCAATGTAGAGCGACCACTGGAAACTGAAACAACCGCTTTGGGAGCTGCTTACTTGGCGGGATTGCATATTGGTATTTTTGACTCTACTGATACCATTGCGAAAAATTGGCAATCAGAATCAAAGTTTAAACCCGATATGGGTGAATCGAAACGAAGCTTGTTACTGACTGGCTGGCATAAGGCCGTTCGAAATGTCACATCTCATGATTGAAGTGACATGATTGATGAACTAGGATAAGCCTGTATTTAAATTGCATTTTTACAAACTAAACTAACTTAACAGGTGGAACAACATCATGTTAGGTGAATAAGCGATACAATATTCTTTTGATTTTTGGCGGTACATCACTAGGACAAAGTGAGTCTGTTATATTTTCAGAAGGTAATTACAGCATCGTGGGGCTATGCCATTAGGCTTTATCTTTATAGATATTACTCTGTAACCAAGAGTATCCTCCCTCTAACAATAGACAAACTAAAAGTTAAAAATAATGAATCAACTTGAACAACTTCAGCAATTCACGACACTGGTCGCCGACACAGGTGACATAGAAGCGATTCAGCAATATACCCCCGAAGATGCAACAACGAATCCCTCTCTTATTCTAAAGGCGGTTAACTTGCCGCACTACCAACCCCAACTCGCCTTAGCTCGGGCTTACGCACTGTCTGAAGGTGGAGACGTCCAACAGCAACTTGATAATGCCTCTGACAAACTGGCTGTTTTAATTGGAAAAGAAATCCTAGGCATTGTACCTGGCAGAATCTCTACCGAAGTCGACGCTCGATTGTCTTTTAATACATCGGCGAGTATTCAAAGGGCCCGTAAGATAATTGGTTTTTATGAGCAAGATGGCATTGATCGGAAACGTATACTGATCAAATTAGCCTCGACTTGGGAAGGTATACAGGCTGCTGCGCAGCTTGAAAAAGAAGGTATTAATTGTAACCTCACTTTACTGTTCAGTTTTGCCCAGGCACAAGCTTGTGCCGATGCAGGCGTATTCTTGATTTCTCCCTTTGTTGGGCGGATATTTGATTGGTATAAAAAGGCCGATGGTGTTGATAGTTATTTACCTCAAGATGATCCAGGTGTTTTATCCGTCCAGCGTATTTTCAACTATTACAAAACACATGGTTTTGATACTGCAGTGATGGGTGCTAGTTTCAGAAATTGCGATCAAATTCGACAGTTGGCTGGCTGTGATCGACTTACCATAAGCCCAGCTCTAATGCAGGAATTAGCAGATACTGAGTTACCTTTAGCCGAAATTCTAGACAAAAAAAATACCACAACAGCCGACAACAAAAATCGATTAGACGAGTCTAGTTTTCGTTGGGGCCATAATAATGACCCAATGGCGACAGAAAAATTGGCTGAGGGCATTCGGCTTTTCACCGCTGACCAGTTACAGCTCGAAGCTATTTTGATGCCTAGCTAATTAATATTGCGACTAACGTTAGGTGAACTTCGTTGGCGGCTTCAGGCATTACAAAACAGTGTTTGTAACAAGCCCCTTCGTATTTACTGTGTTGTGAAGCACAGGCGAGTGCTTTAGTGGTCGCTGGTTACTAATGCGTTGCAACCTGTATTGATGGCGGAAAAAGTTGGTTGCAGCTTTAACTGGCGGTAATAAATCATCAGCCTGAACAATTCCCCCAAACTGCAGTGATTACTTTATTCGCGTGCAACTAATCAGCTACGATTGGTTTTATCGTTTAAATGCCAGCACTAGAACGCCACTTGCTACTAAACCAATGCCCGTCCAATCTCGAATAGATGGACGTTCCCCGAGAAACATAACCGCAAAGAAGGCAACTAACACCAAACTAAACTTATCAATAGGCGCAACCTTTGACGCATCACCTAATTGGAGAGCACGAAAGTAGCAGACCCATGAAGCACCGGTTGCCAGCCCAGAAAGAGTCAGAAATGCCCAAGTTTTTTGGGATAACTTGAGCGGGTTGCTCCATTTGCCTGTAAACCATACGAAAGCAAAGAGGGTAACGATGATGATTGCCGTTCGAACTAGGGTCGCGAGATCTGAATCGATGTCGCGAATGCCGATTTTGGCAAAAATTGCTGTCAGAGCAGCAAAAACTGCGGAAAGGAAAGCCCAGAAAATCCAGCTGTGTGCCGTGACCATAGTTTTGTCCTAGTCAGTCAATTGAAAATTCAGATGTTTATTAATATTCTACTCCATAAAAGGCCTAGGCGGTTTAACTAACAGCAACTTAATGTTGTGGATTCAACGGCCTGCGTAAACTGTGAGATATATCGGTACTTCGCGAAATCAATTTTTATTAATTTCGTTGGTACATTGAATTTGTTATACAGAAAAATAAGTGCTGTGTTTTGGCTACAGCAAACTATCTATCGACGATCGGCGTGTTAAGTATCTATAAACAAAATTTTTGGATCAACGCCATTTAGATGATAGTTAAGTGCGCTTACCTGATTATAATTTGCTTACTTTTTTTTTCATTATTAACTTTGTGTTGACTATGAAAAAAGCTGAAAAGCTCTGACAAGGTCAACAATAAGCCGTTGAAGATTAGGCCTCATATTTATATTGCTAGTTTATTTGTCCCTTTATTTATCTAGCCACCGTTAATCTGATTAACTTAAATCCTTTCGTGAATGGTTGGGAGTCATCGAAACTAGGGAGTTTCCACTTGTAAATGACTGGAATATTTACTTCTTAGTGGTTCGTGCTCCTACCCATCAAGAACTATTTGGGTAGGGCTGAGCTGATAGTTGCAGAGCGAGAATCGAATGGGCACTATCGGCACATTCTAAAATACCCTGAAACTTGATCTCCCTAGGCTTGAAATTAGGAAACTTCGGCATCAGATAGAATCTTTAGTCAGTTACTTCCCATGTCACTGGACGGCGTTGATGTGCCACAAGATGGTTTATAATGCATCGCCGAAAATAGCTCAAGATAGTACTGAAGTTGCTAGTCAGTGAGATACTACTATCTAAAAATCTGAACTTTAATTAAAGCTTGTATTACCAAAGCTCGCTAATCAGGAGACCTATTAGAATGCACAATCTGCAAAATTTTTATATTAATGGCCATTGGGTTGCTCCAATATCTTCGACCACTATGGCTGTTTTAAATCCTGCCACAGAGCAACAGATTGGTATTGTCGCCATGGGCAATGGGACGGATGTAGACCGGGCTGTCGCAGCAGCAAAAGAAGCGTTCAAGACCTTTTCTCAAACCAGTAAGTCCGAACGACTTGAGCTGTTACTTCGTTTAAAGCAAGTAACCGAATCTCGATTTGAAGAGTTGGCTCAAGCGATGCGTATGGAGATGGGGGCACCGATCTCGATGGCGCGTGAAATACAGGCAGATGCTGCAGTCGGTCATCTTCAGGGGTTTATTGATGCATTAGAAGCACTCAAAGAACGCATTGATTTGAACAATGGTGATGTTTTAATGCGTGAGCCCATTGGTGTTTGTGGTCTTATTACACCATGGAACTGGCCAATGAATCAGATCGTATTGAAGGTTGTGCCAGCGCTTGCGACGGGTTCAACCTGTATCTTAAAACCATCAGAACATACGCCTATCTCTGCGATGATTTATGCTGAAATTATCCACGAAGCAGGCTATCCACCGGGTGTGTTTAACCTCGTGAATGGTGATGGTCCAACCGTTGGCGCCGCAATGTCACGACATGCCGACGTGCAAATGATGTCTTTTACTGGTTCTACCCGCGCGGGCATTGCCTTGACGCATGACGCGGCGGACACCATCAAACGGGTAACGCTAGAGCTGGGTGGTAAGTCACCCAATTTAGTGTTTGCCGATTGTGATTTGGAAGAAAGAGTAACTGCTTCGGTACAAGAATGTATGTTTAATACAGGTCAATCTTGTGATGCTCCTACTCGCTTGTTGGTTGAGCGGTCCTGTTATGCTGAAGTTCTCAAAATTGCCAAGCGTGCGGCAGAAGCAATAACTGTTGGTAACCCAGAAGAAGAGGGCGATCACATTGGCCCACTGTTTGACAAGATTCAATTTGACCGCGTTCAAGCCATGATCGAAGTCGGTATTGAAGAAGCAGGCTTACCCTTAGCTGGTGGACTTGGAAGACCTGATGGCATGGACAAGGGCTGGTATGTGAAGCCGACCATCTTTGCCGATGTAACGAACGATATGCGTATTGCAAAGGAAGAAATCTTTGGCCCAGTGTTAGTTATTATTCCTTTTGAGGATGAGGCCGAAGCCATCTCCATTGCCAATGACACGCTTTACGGTCTAGGGGCTTTTATACAAACAGGTAATTCACAACGTGCCAGCAGAGTTGCAGCTCAATTGCGAGCTGGAGCAGTCCATATCAATGGAGCAGGTATGAACTATGGCACGCCTTTCGGTGGCTATAAGCAGTCAGGCAATGGTCGAGAAGGCGGCATGATGGGTTTAGAGGATTATCTCGAAACTAAAACCCTGCATGGCCTGTTTTAAAGCAAACCAACAATAACATGACTGAGTTGACGTTAAGAGAGATACAAAGCTTCAACTTCAGAACCGTCGAATAGTTACGGCGAATGCAAGCCCGATATGTTAGCCACATTCGGGCTTTTATTTGAATGATGGTTGGTTTGCACTGAATACCTAAATTGTTGATTAAGTGGACATACGTATGCACTGATCTGCACCGCAAGTTAGTCCTTTGCCAGACTTTTGAGGTAAGTCAAACTAACTAATAGCTTCATTAAACGGTTTGAGATTGCCAAGTACTATTTCTTGGTGATTCTGAATTTTCTGGAGAGCATATTGAAGTTTATTGTTAGGTGGCACACTTTTACGAACATTCGAAAAATACGATGTTAATCCCTGAAATATACGAATTTACTTATTGAAAGATTGTCCTATTATACGGCTGCTTTAGCAAACTGATAAGTGCTAGGCTAACTAACAATCGAAGCTTAATATTCTAAAAACTTAAATGGAATACGGGTAAAAAAATGAAACGAATGATGTTATTTTTAATGACTAACATAGCCATTATGGTGGTGCTTAGCATCACCTTGAGAATACTTGGCGTTGACAGCATATTGGCTGAAAATGGATCTGATCTCAATATTCAGGCATTAATCATATTGTCAGGCGTCATCGGTTTTGGCGGTTCGTTCATATCATTGCTAATATCCAAGTGGATGGCGAAACGCATGACGGGCGCAGTCGTAATTACCGACCCCGGCAGTAGTCTAGAAAGATGGTTATTGAGCACGGTTGAAAAACAGTCAAAAATTGTCGGAATTAAAATGCCCGAAGTGGCGATTTTTCCGTCACCCGCAATGAATGCTTTTGCAACAGGCGCATCTAAAAATAAGGCACTCGTCGCAGTGTCGCAAGGTTTGCTAGATAATATGTCTCAAGGGGAAATTGAAGCTGTCCTTGGTCACGAGATAAGTCATGTTGCTAATGGTGACATGGTGACTCTAGCGTTAATTCAGGGTGTGGTGAATACCTTCGTGGTGTTTTTATCTCGAATCATAGGGCATGTTGTAGATCGTGTGATTTTAAAAAATAATCAGGGCCATGGCATTGGCTACTTTGTAACGGTGATAATAGCGCAGGTTGTCCTGTCGGTGCTGGCTTCAACTATCGTGATGTATTTCTCAAGAAAACGTGAATTTATCGCTGATACGGGTGGCGCCGATTTGGCAGGACATCAGAATATGATTAATGCGCTCAAACGGCTTGGACAGGTAGAGCCGGAAGCCTTGCCAGAACAAATGGCCGCGTTTGGCATTAACGACAAAGGTGGGTTTATGGCACTATTTTCATCACATCCACCCATTGAGGCAAGAATAGCTGCTCTGGAAGAACGCTCCAAAAAAACCTCTACGACTTAATCAGGTTGAGTTTTATCCGATTTAAACTGCGCCATGCAGCTCGCCCTTAGTGGCTATCGTTTTGGTAAATACCAAGCTATTTAGCCTTGAGACTGTCTCAAAGGGCTGAACACGCGGTTAATAGTTACTTTGCCATATGTGCTTAAACACATTTGGCATGAAGGTTAATGACTCATTTTGTAGGGTTTTCTTTTTCTTTCGACCTTTCCAAAACTTGATAGGCTCCCTGAATAGTATTTTCCAGTTCAAGTGATAAAGCATTGCAAACTGAGGCGAGCTTTTCCATTTTTTTAGTTCGTAGACGCAACATCGATACGGTTAATTCATGGATTGGAAAATAGGCGCTATCAATAAATTTTAATAGACCATATTTGAGCTCATCTTCGATAGATGAAAGTGGCAGCCATGCCATACCTAGGCCAACCTGAGCTGAAGATACAATGGCACTAGTCATTTCTGCTCCGAGCTTTTGGGAAAAGTTATGTGCCGACTTTGCAATCAATTCTTGATGGACTTGTTGGCCCAGAAAAATATTTTCCGGGTAGGTGACTATTTGTATTTGATCACTTCCCGGGGTGACATTGCTTATGTATTCTAACTGTTGTGGTGAACAAACAGGCACTAATAAGTCGGTGGTTACTTGTGTTTTTATGACTAGATCTCGGGGTATCTCAAGAGTATTTACTGGTGTCTCGTAAGCCAGCATAAGAGACACTTCTTCTGTCATTAATCGTTGAAAACAAGCACTTTGATTGCCCGACCTAAGTTGTATTTGATGGCCGGATAGTAAAGCTTGAATTTTACTGATAGCTTTTGGTATTGGTACTGATGACAGTGAGTGTAATGCCGCGATGGCTAATACTTCATTTTCCTTATAGCCACGTTTTAAATCGTGACTAACACGTTTAATACTGGTTAGTGCAGCTTCGATATTACTGGCCATTTCAAGTAATATTGGCGTTGGTGTAGCAGGGCGACCCGTTCGGTCAACGAGGTTGATGCCATGGCTTGTCTCTATTGCTTGTAGTCGTCGAGAATAGGCTGGCTGAGAAATATTGCGAGTTCGAGCGGCCCGACTTATATTGCGTGATTTTATGAAGGCTAATAAATCTTCCAGTGCTTGTTCATTCATTGACATTAACCCTCTCCTTAATATGCGCATAGAGCATGCTATTTATGAATAAATGCATTATAAACATATTTTATTGCATGCTACTATTTATGAGATATTAAAAACTAGAAGAGGAAGGGGTATTAATGAAAAATATAATCAAACTGACAGCCTTGAGCGCTGTAATGCTAACGGGTTTATCGGGGCAGGCGACTGCAGATGCCGGCGATTCACGCATATTAAAACGAATTCAGGATAGAGGTGTGGTGACTATTGGTCATCGTGAAACATCTATTCCATTTTCCTATATTGGTAATGATGAAAAGCCGGTGGGCTACTCAATCGATATTTGTTTGAAAATTGTTGATGCGATTAAAGTCGAACTAGATAATCCAAATCTAAAAGTCAAGTATGTGCCTGTCACTGGTCAGACTCGAATTCCATTAATTGCAAACGGTACGATTGATATTGAGTGTGGTTCAACGACTAATAATCTGACGCGTCAAAAGCAAGTGTCTTATTTGTCGACTACGTTTATTACAGGTACTAAAATTGCCAGTAAAAAAGGTTCTGGTATTACTGAGATTGAAGACTTAGAAGGCAAAATTATTGGTATGTCAGCTGGTACAACCAACGAAAAAGCAATTAAAGCTGCCATCAAAGATTTGGGCCTCAATGTTAAAATAGTGGGTGTAAAAGATCATAGTCAGGGTTGGTTAGCACTACAAACTGATCGAGTCGATGCCTATGCTTCGGACGACGTACTGTTATATGGTTTGATTTCTAAATCGAAGAGTCCTGAAGAATATCAAGTGACTGGTCGTTTTCTATCATTCGACCCTTACGCGATTATGGTGCCACGTAATGACTCCACGTTTGAACGATTGGGGCGTGTTGTTATGTCAGGTCTGATGGCCAGTGGCGAAATGGCAACTGTTTATAACAAGTGGTTTGTGCCAGGACCAACCGGCATCAACATGAAGATGTCTGATACTTTAAGAACGGCGTTTGAAATTCAAGCTTTTCCAAACTAGGTAACCGCTCGAGATATCAAGGAGGCATCGGTTTACTTACCATGCCTCCTTTTTTATGTCATAACATTTCACAATGGCGCGCGAACTATGAATTATAACTGGGACTGGGGCATACTTTTTCGTGAGCCGTATCTTGACTGGCTTATAGACGGCCTTGGCTGGACAGTATCGCTGTCATTAATGGCCTGGATTATTGCATTTAGCCTTGGATCAACACTGGGTATCATGCGTACGTCTGTCAGCCCGACTTTACGCTTGATTGGAACAGTCTACGTTGAAATTTTCCGTAATGTGCCTTTGCTTGTTCAGTTATTCTTGTGGTTTTTTGTTTTCCCTGAACTACTGCCAGATGATGCAGGCATGTGGGTGAAGCGTGAAATGCCCATGCCCGCATTAACAACCGCAATAATAGGTATTGGTTTATATACTGCGTCTCGTGTCTGCGAGCAGGTCCGCTCCGGTATTGAGGCCGTTGGCATCGGCCAGCGTAATGCGGGTAGGGCGCTTGGCATGTCAGAAACCAAAGTCTACATCAATGTGCTTTTGCCCAATGCTTATCGAATCATCATCCCACCGTTGACCAGCGAATTTCTGACCATATTCAAAAACTCATCGCTTGCATTAACGATTGGTGTGGTGGAGTTGACAGCCATGACCCGACAAATTGAAGAGTATACCTTTCAGGGTTTTGAAGCGTTTACCGCCGCTACGGTTATTTATAGTGTGGTGACTTTTACCGTCATGCTGATTATGCAAGTTATAGAAAGACACGTCCGAGTTCCCGGGCGTGTCAGTGTGGGGTAGTCAAATGATTGATTTTGATTATGACATTATCTGGAATAACTTACCTTTTTTATGGGAAGGTATGAAAGTAACCTTGCTGCTGACATTTCTGGCACTCGTTGGTGGGTTGGTATTGGGGACTGTATTGGCATTGATTCGTGTGGCGAAAATTCCAATACTGGCTTGGGTAGCTGCAGCTTATGTCAATTTTTTTCGTTCTTTGCCGCTCATTCTGGTTATCTTTTGGCTCTACTTTTTAGTGCCTCTCATTCTGGGACATTCGGTTGGGAGCTTCTATTCAGTGTTGGTTGCTTTTGTATTATTCGAAGCGGCTTATTATTCAGAAATTGTTAGAGCCGGTATTTCGAGTGTTGGCAGTGGTCAGATTTCAGCCGCAAGAGCGATTGGTTTAACCTACCCGCAAACGATGCGTTATGTCGTTTTGCCACAGGCGTTTCGAGCGATGGTACCGGTACTGCTAACCCAAGCGATCATTTTATTCCAGGACACTTCACTGGTTTATGTGGTTGGCCTGAAAGACTTTCTGGTGAGTGCTGAACTCATTGCCAATCGTGACCAACGTTTAATTGAAATGTTCATCTTTGTGGCGATTGTTTATTTTGTTATTTGTTTTTCTGGCTCGTTGTTAACGCGCCATCTTCAAAAGAAGTTAAAAATATGATTGAAATTAAAAATGCAAACAAATGGTATGGCGACTTCCAGGTCTTGTCAGGTTGTTCTACATCAGTCAAGAAAGGTGAAGTTGTTGTCGTTTGTGGTCCATCGGGTTCGGGTAAAAGCACACTGATCAAATGTGTCAACGGATTGGAACCGATTGATGACGGTGAAATCATCGTTGAAGGCATCAAGGTAAACGACAAAAAAACTGATCTAAATCAGTTACGGGCTCGTATTGGTATGGTGTTCCAAAACTTTGAATTGTTTCCTCACATGAGTGCCATTGAAAACGTCAAATTAGGACAATTAAAAGTGCTGGGGCGAAGTCCTGCCGAAGCTGAAGAAAAAGCGCGGGCCCTATTAGAGCAGGTGGGCTTGTCTGAGCATGCACAAAAGTATCCATCTCAATTATCGGGTGGGCAGCAGCAACGAGTTGCAATTGCTCGGGGTTTGGCAATGAATCCAATAGCTATGTTATTCGACGAACCAACATCAGCGCTTGATCCTGAAATGATTAATGACGTGCTCGACGTAATGGTCGAGTTAGCAGAGGAAGGTATGACCATGATGGTCGTTACGCATGAAATGGGTTTTGCTCAAAAAGTGGCTAATCGTGTAGTCTTTATGGATGAAGGTAAAATAGTAGAAGACTCACCAAAAGATGAGTTCTTTGGAAGCCCCAGAAGTGATCGCGCCCAATTATTTTTGTCGAAAATCCTAACCCACTAACAAAACAATTTAAGAAGTTAATTTATGAAACCAATTGTCTATTGCAACGGCGAGTTTGTCGAAGAGGAAAATGCCAAAGTATCTATCTTTGATCGAGGGTATTTATTTGGTGATGGTGTTTATGAAGTAGTTCCTGTTGTTAATGGAAAGCTCATTGATAAAGCAGAGTTCTTGGAGCGATTAAAGCGCAGTCTTTTTGAACTTGAACTCGAGTGGCCTTGCAGCCAAGTTGAATATGTTGCCATGCTTGAATCGCTAATTGAGCGCAATCTATTGGTTGAAGGCAGTGTTTATACGCAAGTCACCAGAGGTGTTGCGCCACGCGATTTTTCATTCCCAGACAATACGCCTACCACCTGTATGGCTTTTACGTCTGCTAAATCTTATTTAAATAGTCCGTTAGCTGAAACCGGTGTCGAAGTCATAACGGTTGAAGATTTACGTTGGAAGCGAAGAGATATTAAGTCTATTGCGTTACTGGCGCAGTGCTTAGCGAAACAACAGTCCAAACGAAAAGGTTGTTATGAAAGCTGGATGTTAGAAGATGGTTTTATTACAGAAGGCAGCTCGTCGACGGCCTATATTGTAAAAGAGAATACAATTATCACTCGACCTAAATCGAATGATGTACTGCCGGGTATTCGACGTCATGTATTGTTGGAATTAGCTGCCGATAACGGCATAGCGGTCGAGCTTCGTGCCTTCACCTTAGATGAAGTACTGGTAGCCGATGAGGCGTTCTTAAGTAGTGCAACGACGCTGGTCATGCCGGTTATCACTATTGATGGGAAACCGATTGCTGAAAGTAAGCCAGGTTTAATAACCTTGAAGCTTCGCCAATTGTATGTGGACAGAATCAAAAAGCAGGCTGGCTTGTAATGACCTAATGGACTCAAACAGTCGTTTTTTTGCGTCCTTTCTTTTCTACGAGAACAATAACTATACCGCTTGAAATGATCAGCATGCTGCCGATCATAGAATAGTGGTCTGGCCAATCACCCCAAACTAAATAGCCTAACAGCAACGCTAAAGGCATCGAGCTATATTCAAATGGTGCCATTAGCGATGCTTGGCCAATTCTATAGGATTGGGACACCAAATAACCGCCCATGGCAACAAAAAATCCGCAGGCTGCGATTAAACCCATGTCGTCGATAGTTGGCAGGGTCCAACTGCGTAACAAAAAGCCTAAAGTTGGATTGTCTGGAGTATAAAATCGACCATCACCAACAGATAACCCAACGATTGAGCTAATGACAATAAAGGAAAGCTGAATGTAAAAGGTCAAAGTTCCAGCTTTGTCTTGCATACCAAGCTTGCTCGTCATCATCACCATGCAGGCATAAGCGAAGGCGGCTATGATGGGTAATAAAGCGGTCATCTTAAATATTTCAGTACCTGGCCTAAGCATAACGATGACGCCCAAAAGGCCTATAAAGATGGAAACCCATCGATACAAACTAACCTTTTGGGCTAAAACTAACTGTGATAATAAACAGATAAACAAAGGCGCCGAGTAGAACAACGCAACAGTTTCAGCAATGGGCAGGCTCGCCAGACCCAGGAAGAAGAACATGTTCGCCACAACTAGCATCAAGCCTCTGATAAAGTGCAATATGGGCCTTTTAGTTTTGAGGATATCAAAACCACCCTCTAGTTGGACTATGACGATAACAAAAACCATAGCGAACAGCGCACGAAAAAGCATGATTTCATGTAATGCATAACTTGGGCTCAATATTTTTACAATTGAGTCGCTAATGGTCAACAATGCCACTGCGGCTATTAGGCAAAATATGCCTTGAGAATTCTTTGTCATCAATAACAGGCCATTTATTATTTGAGCTTTTGGCTCGTTTTCAAAACGATGATCAGACTGCACTTGTTTTGCTAGTTTTGATAGTCATTTCGCTCTAAGATATGTGATCACAAAATTTCTAACGTAACAATTGTTACCTAAGGTAAATTACCATGACCCAATCTGACGTCCAACCCTCTGCCCGAACAGTTTTTGATTGGCAGGACCCGATGTTCTTTGACCAACAACTGAGTGATGAAGAGCGCTTAATTAGAGATGCTGCGCACGAGTATTGTCAGGATAAACTCATGCCCCGAATAAAGGAGGCGAACCGTCATGAAGTATTTCATCGTGAAATCATGACTGAATTGGGTGAGCTGGGGTTATTAGGGTCAACCATTCCCGAAGCCTATGGCTGTGCAGGCGTCAATTATGTGTCTTATGGCCTGATCGCCAGGGAAGTTGAACGAGTAGATAGTGGTTATCGCTCGGCAATGAGCGTTCAGTCATCGCTGGTCATGCATCCGATATTTGCTTACGGTGATGAAGCGCAACGGCAGAAATACTTGCCGTCACTTGCAACTGGAGAGAAAGTTGGCTGCTTTGGTTTGACTGAGCCAGATGCTGGATCTGATCCGGGTAGCATGAACACGGTGGCGACGGTGGTCGATGGTGGCTATTCGTTAAAGGGTGCAAAAATGTGGATTACCAATTCACCGATTGCCGATGTGATGGTGGTTTGGGCAAAACTTGATGGGGTCATACGTGGTTTTATTCTTGAGCGTGGCATGCCCGGATTAACCACACCCAAGATTGAAGGTAAGTTTTCATTACGGGCGTCGGTTACGGGCGAAATCGTCATGCAAGACGTCTTCGTACCAGAGGAAAATTTATTACCGAATGTAAAAGGACTGAAAGGTCCTTTCGGCTGTTTGAATAAAGCTCGCTATGGTATTGCCTGGGGTAGTATCGGTGCTGCAGAATTTTGTTGGCATGCGGCTCGCCAATATACACTCGACCGAATGCAGTTTGGTCGTCCGCTGGCCGCAACGCAGTTGATCCAAAAGAAGCTGGCTGACATGCAAACTGAAATAACCCTAGGATTACAGTCTTGTCTTCAAATGGGCCGATTAATGGATGTTGATAACTGTCCTGTTGAATTGGTATCGTTGATGAAACGAAATAACTGTGGCAAGTCGCTTGATATTGCCCGTTTGGCTCGTGATATGCACGGAGGTAACGGTATATCAGACGAGTATCATGTGATTCGACACGTGATGAACCTTGAAGCGGTTAATACCTACGAGGGAACGCATGACGTACATGCTTTGATTTTAGGTCGTGCTCAAACGGGGTTGCAGGCTTTCAGTTAATGAGCGGTGCATTAAATGGTTTTCGAGTGCTCGATCTGAGTCGAATACTAGCGGGCCCTTGGGCCAGTCAAATGTTGGCCGACCTGGGTGCTGAGGTAATCAAGGTCGAGCGCCCACAACAAGGTGACGATACTCGTGCCTGGGGCCCGCCTTATATGCCTAATGCAAAAGGCGACGATACTACCGAATCTGCTTATTTTCACAGTGCAAATCGCGGTAAACAGTCGGTTTCTATTGATATGTCAACAGAGCAGGGGCAGTCATTAATTCGTCAACTGGCTAAGGTCAGCGACGTATTAATTGAAAACTTTAAAGTAGGTGGGTTGAAAAAATACGGCCTTGACTACGAAAGCTTGAAATCCATTAACCCAAAACTGGTTTACTGCTCGATAACTGGATTTGGCCAAACTGGCCCTTATGCAGAACGTGCTGGATATGACTTTATGATTCAGGCTATGGGTGGATTGATGAGTGTCACCGGCACCCCAGAGGGTGAGCCAATGAAAGCCGGCGTGGCATTAGTTGACGTAATGACTGGTTTATACGCCGCGAATGCGATCCAGGCTGCCCTGATTCATCAGCTTAAAACAGGTGAAGGCCAGTATATTGATTTGGCCCTGCTTGATGTTCAGGTCGCAACTTTGGCGAATCAGGCAATGAACTTCCTAGTCACTGGAAACAATCCTTGGCGATTGGGTAATTCCCACCCCAATATCGTGCCTTATCAAGCATTTCAAACGAATAACGGTTTTATAATTCTGGCCATTGGAAATGACGCTCAGTTTAGTCGATTTTGTGAACTGACTGATGCCAATACGTTAGCAAGTGATGAGCGCTATCAAAAAAATGCTAACCGAGTCAAGAATCGTACGTCGTTAATTCCGTTTATAATCAACATCATGCTCACCCAAACGACTGATTGGTGGCTCGAACATCTAAACCAAAAGGGTATCCCTTGTGGTCCGATTAATAATTTGGATCAGGTTTTTTCTGATCCTCAGGTTCAATTTCGAAACATGCAATTTGAACTTGATCACCCGACTGCGGGTAAAGTTGCCAGTGTTAAGAACCCCATCAATCTGTCACAAACGCCACTAGAATATAATCGTTCGGCACCCACGTTGGGCCAACATACAAATGAGGTTTTGTGCCAGATTTTAGGTCTTGACCACGCTAATATTGAGCGTCTGCGTGAAGATAAAATAGTGTCTTAACAAGTGGTTTCTTAAGTTTGCTTTCAATCACCTTTTTTTAAAACTGAAATTATTCAAACTTAACATTTGACTCCAGCAGTAACTCACTCGCTTTTTCACCAACCATTATTGCAGGGCCGTTAGTATTGCCTGATGGTAGTGATGGGAATATTGAAGCGTCTGCAATGCGTAATCCTGCAAGCCCATACACTTTTAAATTGGCATCAACAACATTGATGGCTGGGTCTGGCCCCATACGGCAGGTGCTTGCTGGATGATATACAGTGCCGCCCTGTTGGCGAGCATGATCCATTAATCCCTTATCATCTGAAACGTCTGACCCTGGCTCTATTTCACTTATAATGATGCGCCGCATGGTTGCTGTGTTGGCTAATCGTCGCAAGAACTGTATCGCCTCGAGTAATTCCTGCCGATCATGTTCAGTGGCAAGGTAATTAGGTTGAATCTCTGGCGCTTCATTAGGGTCAGCTGATTTCAAACGAATATATCCCAAGCTAGTTGGGTGACATTGAGAGATGCCGATACAAAATGCCGCATAGGAGTCTGGGTTTAATAAAGGTCGAGAACCTGGAGGCGTCTTTTGATAACTAAGTGGGGAAAAGTAGAGTTGCATATTGGGACGTGTTAATTCCGCTCGGGTTCGAAAAAAGCCACCTGCATGATTGATATTTCGTGCCAACGGCCCACGCCGTGCCGTTAGATATTGTATTCCGGCCCAAAGCTTTCCCATCATTGGATGCAGCTGGTTATTGAGTGTGGGTAGTTTAGACCGGTAAATATGATCTAGGCCATAATGATCCTGTAAATTTTTACCGACAGCTGGGCTGTTATGAATGACTGGGATATCGAGTGCTGATAACTCTTCGGCCGGCCCAACGCCCGACAATAATAGTAGCTGTGGTGTATTGATGGCACCGGCCGAAAGAATGACTTCGACCCTCGCTCGTATTGTTTCTGTTTCACCATTTTTAATATAATTGATGCCGACAGCACGCTTTCCTTCAAACAGTATTTTTGTGGCTAACGCATTGGTTTCAATTCGCAGGTTATGACGTTTTCGTATAGGCCATAGATAGGCACGTGATGCTGACATACGTTGGCCATTTTTAACATTGAGATGGTAACTGCCAGCTCCTTCTTGAGTTGCACCATTAAAGTCATTATTGAGTGGCAACCCCGCTTCCTGACAGGCTGTCACATAATGTTTGTAAATAGGGTGTAAACCACGAGAAGATGCGTCAATGTGCAGCGGTCCATTGGCACCGTGAAACTCGCTTTCACCAAGGCTATGATCCTCCATTCGTTTGAATAGAGGCAATACGCTTTGCCAGTCCCAGCCAGGGTTTCCGGCAGCACACCAATTGTCGTAATCTTCTGCTTGTCCTCGGATATAAATCATTGCGTTGATTGAGCTTGACCCACCTAACACTTTTCCACGTGGCCAGTAGCTGCGTCGGTTGGCTGTATTGACGACAGGTTCAGTTTGATACATCCAGTTGACCTGACTATCGTAAAAAGACTTTCCATAACCGAGCGGTACCTGCAACCAGAACCGTCGATCATCACCACCGGCTTCTAACAATAAAACTCTATTTTGGCCATTAGCCGACAATCGATTGGCAATAACGCTGCCCGACGAGCCAGCACCTACTATGATGTAGTCATAATCTTCAGACACGTAACTCGATCCCTTTATTCATTATCTTTTTAAACATACTGTTGATATTTTATCATCGGTATTAAATTGACGTTTACTTTGTCAAATAGCATAGCCAAAGCGCAATATAAAATGTTACTCGTCTAGAACTATGGGCTGCAGATCCATTGCAAATATCTGAACATACCAATTCAACTAGAGGTAAGTTTATTTTTTGAGGATAGTGTTGAAAACTTTTTCAAGTGTCTTAACACCATCCACTATTTCTGACGGTGGAATACCACTAAAACCAAGAACAAGACCTTTTTGATCAGTGGGTGCGATGCAATAACGCTTGATTGGGGTCACTACAACGTTTTTTTCTAATGCCGCGGTTGCAATCTCTACTTCGTCTAGGCTATCTGGAATACGAGCGATTGTATGAAGCCCAGTATCGGTTGGCACAATATCGAGTAAGCCATCTAATCGTTCTTTAGCCGTGTCACACAGTACTTGGTGGCGCTCGGCATAAATTTGACGCATACGTCGAATATGGGTTGCGAAATGACCTTCCTGCATAAAGGCTGCAACAACGGCTTGATGACTGGATGGTACGCCCTGTAATAAGGCTTTGGATACTCGATTGAACACATCTACCAGTTGTGCCGGTGCTAGGAAGAATCCCAGCCGTAGGGCAGGGAACAGCGTTTTACTAAAAGTGCCGACGTAAATGACACGGCCTAAATTATCGATGCTCTTGAGTGTCGGGGGTGGGTGGCCGCTGTAACGGAATTCACTATCATAATCATCTTCTATTATAAAAGCATTGTTACTATCAGCAGCATTAAGCAGCGCAAAGCGACGCTCAATGCTCATTGAAACACCCAATGGTTGTTGATGGGCTGGGGTGACAAAGGCAAGGCGAAAATCTGGTGCTCGACGAAGCCCGTACTCGACCACTAGGCCGTCCTGATCTACCGGAATGGGTACGAGCTTTGCCCCACTGGCAATCAAACTATTGCTGGCACCAATGGCCCCCGGGTTTTCGAACCAGACTTGATCGTCAGGATCGAGTAGCACATTGCCTATAATTTGAAATGCCTGTTGCGCGCCACTGACAATAAAAATCTGTTCGGGTTGGCATTTAATGCCTCGGTTAGACAGTAGATGAGATGCAATTGCCTGACGCAGAGGGAAGTGACCACGAGGATCAGCATAACCCATATTACTCTGATGATTTGAACGCCAGCTACGGGTCACATACTGAGCCCAAAGTGCACTGGGAAAAGCATCAAAAGCAGGCAGTGCTGTGGTGAAGGCTTTTGTTTTATGTGGTAGTCGATCAACAAAATTATCTAAGGCACGCGTAATGACTCCGGATAGGCGCGGTTTTAACATGGGTCGCTCAGAATTCTGCTTTTTAACATCACAAGTTTCTGCTGGCCGCGTGGTCATCCAGGCTTTACTGACAAACGTGCCGGCACCAGTCCTCGACTCAATAAGACCTTCTGATGTTAGTATTTCAAATACGTTGATCACGGTGGTGCGTGATATTTTTAAGTCAGTTGCCAGTGTTCGGCTTGCGGGGAGTCGCTCGCCAATATGCATACCGCCAGCATGAATAATTTCGCGCATCGCAGAATATAGTTGGTGACTGACTGTGCCTGGCGCACTGCGATCAATTTCGATAGAGAGTAGTAGAGCACCCCCGGCACGTTTTATCATGATTCTAAGCAGACCTTATTGTAAGTTTGTTAGTTAGGGGGGGGCTTAAGTTATAGCAGCACCGCTAGATAAAAATGGTATTAAAATAGTTTCAAAATGGACCTTACCTGTAACTCATTTTACTTCAAGATGCTTTCAAATCGCTAGTTGAAACTTTTAATATAATCAAATTTGCGATCATTATATAGACAAATTCGACCATAATTTAGCTTTAAAATAAAATCATGAAAATAAAAACTATCGAAACATTTAGCACCGAATTCGTCGGCTTCGTGCGGGTCACCGTCGATAGTGGTGAGCAGGGGTGGGGCCAGGTTTCTACCTATAACTCAGACATAACATCGACAATATTGCACCGCCAAGTAGCGCCATGGTCACTTGGTTGGGATTCAACAGACATCGATGGACTGGTTGATATTATTACTGAGCGAGAACACAAGTTTCCTGGGTCCTATTTGCGAAGGGCCATTGGCGGAGTTGATACTGCTCTGTGGGACTTGCATGCAAAACGACAGAATAAATCGGTTTGTGAACTGATTGGTGGAAATCGTACTCCGCTACGAGCCTATGCTTCTTCAATGAAACGTGACATTACACCTAAAAACGAAGCGATTCGATTGCAACAATTACGGGATCAATATGGATTCGATGCTTTTAAAATTCGGGTTGGTTCAGAATGTGGTCGGGATGTTGACGAATGGGCCGGTCGCACAGAAGAAATTATTCCAACCATGCGCAAAGCGTTGGGAGATGATGTCACTATTCTAGCGGATGGCAATAGCTGTTATTCGCCAAAACGCGCTATCGAAGTTGGACGTTTGCTGGAAGATAGTGATTATGGTCACTTTGAAGAGCCTTGCCCTTATTGGGAAATGGAGCAAACAAAAGAAGTAGCTGATGTGCTCAATATTGATGTCTCTGGAGGCGAGCAAGATTGCGATATCTCCACCTGGCGGCATATGATCGAAATGCGCGCAGTTGATGTTATTCAGCCAGACATTTGTTATCTCGGCGGCCTTACACGCACCCTGCGAGTCGCAAAAATGGGTGAGTTGGCGGGTTTACCCTGTACGCCACATTGCGCTAATTTGTCGATGGTTACTTTATTCACGATGCATTTATTAGCGGCTATTCCCAATGCTGGAAAATATCTAGAGTTTTCAATTGAAGGCGAAGACTACTACCCTTGGCAAGATGGATTGTTTGTTAAATCACCTTATGACATTGTTGATGGTAAAGCATTAATTCCTGATGCACCGGGTTGGGGTGTAGAAATAAATCCTGATTGGCTCGATAAAGCCAGTTACCAAAAGAGCGAGATATAAGTTTGATGAGAGCCCCGAAATGAGTGACTCGTTGTTAACGGACGACTTTAAAACCACACCTTATTGGTGGGAAAACACACCGCCACCAGAATCAACTCTATTTGGCGAGCTCAATATTGAATTCCCCCCCAAAACTGACGTAGTTATTATTGGCGCTGGTTATACTGGACTCAGCGCTGCATTACAGACTGCTCGTGCAGGGCGACATACCGTTGTAGTTGACGCAGAAAATGCTGGCGCGGGCTGCAGCACCCGTAATGGTGGGCAAATTAGTACCAGTATTAAGCCAACGCATAAAGCTCTGGCCGCAAAGTATGGCCCAGAACGTGCTTTCAATATTCTAAAAGAAGGCCATAACGCACTTGAGTGGCTAGAAGATTTTGTTTCGACTGAAAGCATCGACTGCCATTTTAAAGTTGTCGGTAAATTCCTCGGTGCACATAACCGCGTCCAATATGAAAAACTAGGCAAAAAACTAAACGCCTCAGTCAAGGGGCTTGAAACAAATGCGTTTCTGGTGCCACGTTCTGAACAACACCAGGAACTTGGAACTGATCGATATTTTGGCGGTATAGTTTATCCTAACGTTGCGTCTGTTGACCCTGCTCGCCTGCATCATGGATTGCTTGAGCGAGTCATCGCAGCTGGAGTCATCATCATTCCTTTTAATCCTGCGCTCGACATTACCAAAGAGGGCGATGGTTTTCGTGTTACTACGAAAAAAGGGGCTATCTGGGCAAAAGAAGTGATCGTTGCGAGCAACGGTTATACTGGCTCGGCAACGCCTTGGTTGAGACGTCGCATTATTCCGATTGGCAGTTATATTATTGGGACTGAACCTTTGGCTGCCGGACAAATGGACCAACTAATTCCCAAAGACAGAATGGTTGGTGACACCCGTAAAATGGTCTTTTATTATCGATCGTCTCCGGACAGGCAACGAATACTATTTGGTGGCCGAGTGTCTCATGCAGAAACTAATCCACTTGTCAGCGGGCCAAAACTTCATAGCAGAATGGTGGATATTTTTCCTGAGCTGGCCAAAACTCGCATTAGTCATTCTTGGGTAGGTTTTGTTGGTTATACCTTTGACTCGCTCGCTCACCTAGGTAAGAACGATGGTGTGCATTATGCAATGGGCTACTGTGGCTCTGGCGTTTCAATGTCTTGCTATCTAGGAATGCGAATTGCGCAACAGTTATTGGGACAGCAGGAAGGAAGAACAGGTTTCGATGGGTTAAAATTTCAAACACGGCCAATGTATACTGGCACCCCATGGTTTCTGTCGGCATCAATTCAATATTATCGTTGGTTAGATAGTCTTAATATTTAATTATCTTAATGTTCACGAAAATTGGTATCTTCGTTTGTTTATAATGGACCTTCGGCTATACCGCTACCATGGCTTAAATTCATAATTCAAATAAATACCATAAATGAGAGAGTAGGATGAAAACTAATACTAAAGGTTTAAAGCTAGGGGCATTGATTGCAGCCTCGCTTTTCAATGTAGGACAGGTACAGGCAGCAGATCCGATTACGGTTGTTTCTTGGGGTGGTAGTTACGGTAAAGCACAGGATGCCGCATTATTTACGGATGCATCGAAAAACTCGGGTATTGATATAATCCGCGAATCTGGTGCAAGTATGTCAAAAGTATGTCTGCAAGTTGAGTCAGGAGCAGTGAGTTGGGATCTTGTTATTACCGGCTCGGGCGGCTCAGCCTCTGCTGCAGAAAAAGGTTGTCTAGAAAAAATTGATTACAGTGTGGTCGATGTTTCAGACTTCATTCCGGGTATGTATACAGATTATTGTGTCGGAACTGACGTGTTTGCGACGGTTATGGCTTGGAATACAGATAAGTATGGTCAGCCTGGTAGCGCTACCGCACCTAAGACATGGGCTGATTTCTGGGACGTGAAAAAATTTCCTGGAACCCGCGCCTACCGGGCTAACAGTGTTGATGGTGCACTCGAGCCCGCACTGATGGCTGATGGTGTTCCAGCGGATAAAGTCTATGAAGTGCTTTCAACCAAAGCAGGTAAGCAGAGAGCTATAGATAAAATTCGTGAGTTAAAACCACATATTGCTGTATTTTGGAGTTCAGGTGCACAGCAAGCACAGCTTATGAAGGATGGTGAAGTGGATATGATCACGGGTTGGAACGGTCGATTCGATAATGCCAAGAAAGACGGTGCTAAAGTTGGCTATACCTTTAATCAGGCTATGTATGATTTTGATTGTATGGCGATGCCCAAAGGTGCTCCAAACAAGGACACTGCGATGAAATTCTTAGCAGAAATTTCAAAAGCGGAATATCAGGCCAACCTTCCATTTCACATTACTTATGGCCCAACCAATAAAAAAGCTTATGAAATAACTACAGCTTCAAAAGAGTTGATTGAATCTTTGCCTTCGCACCCTAAAAATGTACCGCTAATGTTGCCTATAGACTTAGATTTTTATGCTGAGCATAGAACTGAGGCGCTTGAAATGTACATGGAATTAATGAGTGAGTAAAATTAGGTAGTAAATTAATACCAATAAATTATCTCTTTTGCCGGGTGTTTTTCACCCGGCCCCTTTTTAAATATAGGTTCCTTCCTTGTCTATCCAATCAAATAATTTACACACCGAATCATCAACAGCATTACCCATCCATGTTCAGGATTTAACTAAGAAATATGGCGAAATGTACGCGCTGGATTCTGTTAACCTGGAGGTCAAGAGTGGTGAATTTCTGACGTTACTTGGTCCATCAGGATCGGGTAAGACGACCCTGCTAATGGCTATAGCTGGATTTAATCGGCCAGATTCTGGCAGTATTCGATTTGGTGATGAAGAGGTCATACTAAAACCACCCCACAAACGTGGTGTTGGTATGGTATTTCAAAGTTATGCGTTGTTTCCGCACATGACGGTAGCAGAAAATATTGCCTTCCCACTCAAACTTCGCGGCGTTAGCGCAGCAGAAGCTGCTGAGAGAGTTGCCACAGCCCTCAAGACAGTTCAACTCGATGGCCTTGGTGATCGTGGTATTGAACAACTGTCCGGTGGACAAAAGCAGCGCGTCGCACTGGCTCGTGCCTTCGTTTTTCGTCCCCGTATTTTATTAATGGACGAGCCGTTATCGGCTCTAGATAAAAAACTGCGTGAGCAAATGCAGATTGAGTTAAAACATTTACATGAACAGCTTGGTGTTACCACTGTTTATGTCACCCACGACCAACGTGAAGCCTTAACCATGTCTGATCGAATCGTGGTCATCAATAATGGGCAATTGACCCAGATCGGTACGCCGAACGATATCTATAATCATCCAGCGAATGCATTTGTTGCTGACTTTATTGGCGAGTCAACCATGCTGCCACTCACTCATGATGGTTCTGGTAGCCTTTATTTTGAAGGCAGCTTAATCAAAACCAATTATAAAACAAGTGATGCTAAAGAGTGGTCACTGGTGATACGTCCCGAACGGTTAACTGTTGTTAAGAGTGGACAGTGTGATCCAGAAAAAACCATCGTATTTACTGGTGTTATTCGTGAGTTTATCTTCCAGGGTGACACAGCGTTTGCGATGATGTCAGTGAATGATAAATATAATCTTTCCTTTCGTTTTGGAACTGATGCTTCATCATGGCAGAATGCAATGCAACCAGGCGATTCGGTTTCACTCGGTTTAAACCGAAGTGACGTCATTGTTATCCCCGGTGGTCTAGAGTTATGAGTGCCCACAATACTGCGAATTTTAATGCTGAGGGTAGGAGAGTTGAACCTCTAAATGAGAAGTCACTCAGATCCCTGGATATCCAAGAACAACGACTGTTGCTTAGTCTCGCAACACCCGCCGTGCTGGCAGTTATAGCGATTGTCGTTATTCCAGTAGGATGGCTATTCTATCTGTCATTTACTGGCAGCGATGGACAGTTTTCATTAGCAAACTACCAGAGAATGATCGAGTATAAGTCCTACGCACGGACCTTTGTGACTACCTTTCAGGTTAGTATTTTAACCACCTTGATCTGTATCATGATCGGATACCCGCTCGCCTATTTTCTTGCCATGTTACCCGAACGATTGGCTGGTTTTTTCATGCTGGCAGTATTGCTTCCGTTTTGGACATCACTGTTGGTTCGTACTTATGCCTGGTTAGTGCTATTGCAAAAGAACGGTATCTTGAATGACCTTGCGATGTCAATTGGCCTATGGGATTCGCCCCTTAAACTGGTACATAATTTAACTGGCACATTGATCGGTATGGCGCATATTATGCTTCCTTTTCTGGTGTTACCACTTTATGGCTCTATGAAAAAAATTCAGCGTGACTTAATGTATGCCGCGGCTAATCTTGGCGCCTCACCCGTTCAAGCCTTCTGGAAGATTTATTTCCCTATGTCCATTTCTGGCATGGTTGCAGGGTCACTCATTGTATTCGTACTTTGTCTCGGTTTCTATGTCACTCCGGCTGTACTTGGTGGCGGGCGCGTAGTCATGGTAGCTACACAAATCACCGCCATTCTCGAGCACCAGTTTGACTGGGGTGCAGCAAGTGCACTTGGTGTCGTTCTGTTAGTAGTAACTATGCTTATTTTAACGGTAGCGACAAAAGTATTTAAATTAGATGCCGCACTGTTTGGGAAGCGTTAATATGAATTGGCTCAAAAAACCAGCTTCAGATACCCAGCTGACTCATGGTGATCGTCTATGGCTTTATATCATTGCTGCGATTGTCATGTTTCTTTTGGTGATTCCAACGTTAATCGTTATGCCAATGTCATTCTCAGACTCTCAGTATCTGGAATTTCCACCGTCTAATTGGTCGTTGCGTTGGTATTATGAGTATTTTGAATCGTCGAAATGGATGAGGGCAACTATTACCTCGTTACAGGTTGGCACACTTACCATGTTACTAGCAACGCCGATGGGTATTATGGCGGCCTATGCACTGTTTGTTTCTGGACATCGCGCCTCTAAGTTACTGTTTGCCTTCCTGATTACACCGATGATCGTACCGGTTATTCTCATTGCAATTGGCGTATTCTATTCTTATGGCCGAGTTGGTCTCAATAATACAGTATTTGGACTGGTTTTGGCACATGCCGTTTTGGCGTCACCGTTGGTCATGATAGTCATTACATCTGCTTTGCGAAACTATGATTTGAATCAGGAGCGTGTGGCAAGAAGTTTGGGTGCGTCGCGAATTAAAGCCTTCTTTGTCATTACTTTACCGCAAATTAAATTTTCGGTTATGACATCAGCTTTATTGGCTTTTCTGACCTCTTTTGATGAAGTCATTATCTCGATATTCGTCTCAGGCGGTTCAAATGCAACGTTGACCAAACATATGTTTGCCGCACTAAGAGATTTTATTGATCCAACCATTGCAGCCATTTCTACGATTATGATTCTGGTTTCGACCACTTTATTGCTTGCGACACAGTTTATTTCTTCTCGGGAAAGGAAATAGCCCAATAGTGGTGACGTCAAATCTGAATTGAGCTGTATAGCGTCACTATCTAGTTCGCTCTAATTGATAATTTTTCAGTCAAAGCAATGGTAAATTTTTACTAACCAGCTAGCGCAAAGTCAATATACTTCTAGCCACGGATTGTCGGGATCGAGCATAATTTGTTGAGAACTCGAAATCTAGCCTCGTCAAAGGATTGATGGGGTTATGGCCTCTTGGCACCACTGTTTTTTTTACATTATGGTGCCGTTAAATTTTGTGCCTATAATTTATCCGCAAAGCTGATGACACCTTTGACATACATTATGGTGAGTCTAGCAAAGCAGCCTTTACCCATTGGTGATTTGTACACTTCTCCTTAAGCATGGCATGGCAGGATACGATATGAATAACCTTGCTAGTTCGCATTGCTATGTCTAGTGACTGAATCCGAACAAAATGCCGAAGTGTGGATTTTAAAGTGTCTAAATCCTTGAGCCTTGTTATTAACTATTGATATTTAAAAGACTTGCTTTCGAGTACTGACAGATCAGTATCGAGCACGTTAACTGTCCAGCTACCAGACCAATCGGGCAAGAATTCTTTGCTTGTCCATACTCTCCAGCGGTCCCCATTAACTTCGAACTTTTTTTCAAAAATAATGGTATCGTTATGGACCCACTGATGTGTGACGGTATGACCCTTGAGGTTTGTCAGTTCAGTAAAAAAAGAAATCTCAGCGTATGAATTTGAATGAATACTATCAACTTGAGTGATTGGCTCGCGATTATCAATTCCAATTGTGAATATAGCGCGAGTAACTTCTCCAGCTATCACGTTCTGGGTAAACAGGGTAGCGATAGAAATGATTAAGGTGTTTAGGGTCTGACGCATATTGGGCTCCCTGTATTCTTCGTAATTCAGATTATAACAATAAAGAAAGTGTGTTGCAGTCTGATAGGGCGGAAGGTGTTGGCCCATTTAAGTCACGTTTAAACTCGACTCTGATCTGGCTTGCTGCAACATCAAAATGAAGGCTTGTGAACTCAGGGATAAGGTGCGGTTTTGGCGTGTCACGATGCCGAGCACTCTTTGAATTTCGAGCCCATGCATGCCTGAGCTATTAAGCGGCTTACCAATCACGGTTTTGTCTAGCATGCTAGCCGGAAGCATGCTCCAGCCCAGATTAGCGGATACCATTACTTTGATGGTTTCGAGATAATTAGTTTCTAGAATTATTTTAATGTGATCTTTATTGGTGGAAAAGTAATTATTAATGATCCTGCGTGTAAAAGTACCCATTGAGGGCAAGATCGCTGGGTAGTCGAGCAGCTTTAATTGGTCAATATGATCATCATTTGCCAAGGGATGATCGGGTGCTAATACAATTTGTAAGGTATCAATCCAGATGGTTTCCAAGTTAAGTTTGGCGTCAGCATTTTCAGGCAATGTAACAATCGCAAGTTCGATTTCACTATTGGCCACGGCAGCACAGGCATCTTCTGAGTCCATAAAGTGTAAATCTAAGTCGACCTGTGGGTATTTTATTTTAAAATCACGCAGAATTTGCGGTAAACGATGTAGGCCGATGTGGTGGCTAGTCGCCAATGTTAGTGAACCTGACGGTTTGTCGTTTTGACCGACAAGGCTCGACCTATAGGTTTTTACTTCGTGTAATATTCGTTCGGCATGAGGTAAAAAAGCGAGGCCATTGGGCGTTAAAATACTCCGTTTGCCTATCCTATCGAATAGTGATGTTTTCATGCTTTGTTCAAGCTGTCGGATACGTTTGCTGACAGCGGGTTGCGTAATGTGTAACCGTTCTGCGGCAAGGGAAAAGGACTCTAATTCGGCGATAGTGATGAAAGCGGTTATTTGTGATAACTGCATAATCATTCCTGTTAGTTATTAAATTAATGAAAATTATGAATTAGAGTTATTAGATAAACAAGCGTAAGATTCTAATAACACAAATCAACATTGATATTGATACTTAATTCGCCAGAATCAGTGACGAAATTTTTAAACTTCAAGATTAAAGAGACCTTAATTATGTCCGCGCAAACGTTATACGACAAAATATGGGCGATGCACGAAGTGCGTCCTGATATTGACGGCAGTGGCTTAATCTACATTGATCGCCATCTAGTCCATGAAGTGACTTCACCACAGGCCTTCGAGGGTTTGCAATTAGCGGGTCGTGATCTTTGGCGTAAGGAGTCCATAGTGGCTGTTCCTGATCACAATACGCCAACCATTGGTTTAGAATTCGGGATAACTGACCCAGTGGCTCGCCTTCAAGTCGAAACTCTGGATAAAAATTGTGACAATTACCAGTTAGTTGAATTCAAGATTGGTGATGAACGCCGCGGTATCGTGCATGTTATTGGGCCGGAGCAGGGTGCCACATTACCCGGTATGACTGTGGTTTGTGGTGACTCTCATACCTCTACGCATGGTGCTTTTGCGGCATTAGCGTTTGGAATAGGTACGTCTGAGGTCGAGCACGTCATGGCGACCCAGTGCTTGATTCAAGGCAAATCCAAAAATATGCGTATTACCGTCGACGGCGCTGTTGCTGATGGTATTACAGCCAAAGATATTGTACTAAGAATTATCGGTGAAATTGGAACCGCCGGCGGCAATGGCTACACCATCGAATTCGCGGGTGATGCGATTGCTAGCCTGTCGATGGAAGGCAGAATGACTGTTTGCAATATGACCATTGAAGCTGGTGCTCGTGCTGGTTTAATCGGCTGTGATCAAACGACTATCGATTATGTTAAAGGACGGCCATTTTCTCCCACTGGTAAGAACTGGGATAAGGCAGTGGAATATTGGCAAAGTTTACATTCCGATGATGATGCCGTCTTCGATCGAGAAATCCACATTGATGGTACGTCAATAGAACCACAAGTGACTTGGGGAACATCACCTGAAATGGTCGTCGCCGTGAGCCAATTGGTACCGGATCCTGCCTCTGAGGCTGATTTGGTTAAATCAGGTGGCATGCAAAAAGCGCTGGAGTATATGGGCCTGAAAGCGAACATGGCATTTAAAGATATCTTGATTGACAAGGTATTCATTGGTTCCTGTACTAATTCCCGTATCGAAGATATGAGAGCTGCTGCCGCAGTAGCTAAGGGTCGGCAGGTTGCTAATACTATCAAGCTAGCGATGGTTGTGCCGGGTTCTGGTTTGGTTAAAAAACAAGCTGAGGCAGAAGGCTTAGACAAAATATTTATTGATGCGGGTTTTGAATGGCGCGAGCCAGGTTGCTCTATGTGTCTAGCGATGAATGCTGATCGACTTGATCCAGGTGAGCGATGCGCGTCGACTTCAAATAGAAACTTTGAAGGACGCCAAGGGCAAGGTGGGCGAACGCATTTAGTTTCACCAGCAATGGCAGCCGCAGCAGCAGTGACAGGCTATTTTATTGATGTGCGAAACCTGATTTAACCTGATTACAGGTTACCAGAGGAGATATTACGATGGATAAATTTGAAAAATTGAATGGAATCGTTGCAGGTATTGATCGTCCAAATATCGATACAGATGCGATTATTCCTAAGCAGTATTTAAAGTCGATTAAACGATCTGGTTTTGGGCCGACTTTATTTGACAGTTGGCGTTATCTTGATTCAGGCGAACCAGGCTGCGATCACGCGAGTCGTCGGATAAATCCTGAATTCGTATTAAACCAAAAACCTTACGATAAAGCGGAAATTCTAATAACCAGAGAAAACTTTGGCTGTGGTTCATCACGTGAACATGCGGTTTGGGCATTAATGGATTTTGGTTTGAAAGTCGTCATTGCGCCAAGCTTTGCCGATATATTTCATAACAATAGTTTCAAGACAGGACTATTACCCATCACACTAAAGCCCGGTCAGGTTGAGCAGTTGTTTGTGGAGTTGGATCAACAAGCAGATCCAAGTTCAGGTTATAGGCTTACGATAGATTTGGCTGCGCAAACAGTCATAACACCAATGGGTGCCAAAATGTCGTTCGATATTAACGAGTTCCGTAAGCATTGTTTACTTGAAGGTCTGGATGATATTGGGTTGACGATGCAGCATGCTGAACAAATAAAAGCCTTTGAAACGCAATATTTTTCGAAGGCTCCCTGGCTTCTTTAGGTTAATATTGTTAACAAAAACTTGAGATTTAGCTCTCAGGTATTTTTTTAGATTCAAGTTTACGTTGAGTTAAGAGATTAAGAGAAATGACGAATAAAATTGCAATCTTACCTGGTGATGGAATAGGTCCCGAAATTATCGCGGAAGCGGTAAAAACACTCGAATGTTTGAAGCTGAAATTTGGTTTTGATGCTGAGCTTGAATCGGCTGCTTTTGGTGGTGCGGGTTATGACGAAGCTGGACATCCGCTACCTGATTCGACTCTGGCACTTTGTAAAGAATCTGACGCAATCTTGCTCGGTTCGGTGGGTGGCCCAAAGTATGAAATGCTTGAACGAGAGTTAAGGCCTGAGCGAGGCTTGCTTGGATTACGATCTAAACTCGAATTATTTTCGAATCTGCGACCCGCTATTCTCTATCCGCAACTGGCCAGTGCTTCGAGCCTCAAGGCAGAGATTGTGTCGGGTCTTGATATCATGATTGTGCGTGAGTTGACCGGTGGCATTTACTTTGGTCAGCCTCGTGGTATTCGTGAATTGGAGGATGGTCAACGTCAAGGTTTTAATACCTTAGTTTATAGTGAAAATGAAATTGAACGAATTGCCCGTTCAGCTTTTGATATTGCCATGGTACGAAATAAGCAGCTGTGCTCAATTGACAAAGCGAATGTACTTGAAGTGTCAGAGTTATGGCGTGAAGTGGTTATTCGAGTGGGAAAAGATTACCCAGAAGTTGAGTTATCTCACATGTATGTGGATAATGCTGCGATGCAGCTGGTGCGAGACCCTAAGCAATTTGACGTGATGGTGACGACCAACCTGTTTGGTGATATTTTGTCAGACACCGCTGCGATGTTAACAGGTTCTATTGGCATGTTGCCTTCGGCTTCACTCGATAAAAACGGTAAAGGTATGTATGAACCTATTCATGGTTCTGCCCCTGATATAGCTGGAAAAGGCATTGCGAATCCTTTAGCGACTATATTGTCGGTTGCAATGTTGTTACGTTACAGCCTAAACCAATCAGAACTTGCTAATCATATTGAATTAGCCGTTGGTAATGTATTAAATCAAGGCTTTAGAACAGCTGATATTGCCGACGGTGGAAACTCCGTTAGTACCGTCGAAATGGGTGATGCCGTTGTGGCTGCTTTGGGCGCCTTAAGTTAGGCTTAATATATTCGTTGCTCATAATCAATTATTGAGAATAATCAAAAAATGAAAAAAGTAGGATTTGTAGGTTGGCGAGGTATGGTTGGATCCGTATTGATGCAGCGCATGATTGAAGAGAATGATTTTGCCAATATCGTTGAGCCAGTGTTTTTCACTACCTCGCAAGTGGGGCAACCCGGCCCTAATATTGGAAAAGACATACCAGCATTAAAAGACGCCGATGATATTGAAAGTCTCAAGGCAATGGACGCTATTGTAACCTGTCAAGGTGGTGACTACACCAGCAAAGTCTATGCTGACTTGAGAGCTAGTGGTTGGAAGGGTTATTGGATAGATGCTGCATCGACACTTCGCATGCAGGATCATACTGTTATTGTTCTTGACCCCGTTAATCGTTCAGTAATTGATGATGCGCTAGCTGCTGGCAAGAAGGATTTTATTGGCGGCAACTGCACGGTTAGTTTAATGATGTTGGCTATGGGCGGTCTACTAGATCACGATTTAATCGACTGGATTAGCGTGATGACCTATCAGGCTGCCTCTGGTGGTGGTGCCAAGCACATGCGTGAACTTATTGCTCAAATGGGTAGTACTCACGCTTGTGTTAAAGATCTTTTAGATGACCCAAAGTCAGCGATTCTAGAAATAGACAAAAAAGTAACCGAACATTTGCGTTCTGAACAATACCCGACCGATCAGTTTGGTGTACCGCTAGCGGGCAGTTTAATTCCATGGATTGACGTTCAATTAGACAATGGACAAAGTAAGGAAGAGTGGAAAGGTGGTGTTGAGGCGAATAAAATCTTGGGTCGAACAGGTAAGGGGCGCAGTGATAATATTATTCCTATCGATGGTCTTTGTGTTCGTATCGGCGCTATGCGTTCGCATTCGCAAGCATTGACAGTAAAGCTGAAAAAAGATGTGCCTTTAGATGAGATTTATCAAATGTTGGCCGAATCTAACGAATGGGTAAAAGTAGTTGCTAATGATCGACAATTGACGATGGCGCAGTTATCACCGGCAGCAGTGACAGGCTCGCTTGATATACCTGTCGGTCGGTTACGCAAAATGAATATGGGTAATGAGTACCTTTCTGCATTTACGGTTGGTGATCAGTTACTATGGGGGGCGGCCGAGCCTTTACGCCGTATGTTAAACATTATACTTGAGCGCTAACACTATGGAACAAGGCAAGATTGCAATTACACATGCTGGTGAAAGCTTAGTGGAAGCAATACTCGAAAAATTGACTGAATTAGGCCTTACTTCAGATTCTGTTGTTTTGCTCGGTGATGAATCTAAAGTGGGTGTGAAGCTCGCTTTTGGTGGCAGTTATCTAGCGGTCGAAGACCAGCTTGAATTTGACTACTCGGCATGTTCATTAGTTTTATTGACCCAGCGTGATGATCAAATAGCGTTAAAGCTTGAATCTCAGAGTGCATTAATATTGAGTCACGTGCATGGTGATGGGCAAGGTTTAATCTATGCCGCCACTAATAACGCTGAACTCGACATTTCATATACTCAACAGAATATACAGTTAGTTTCAGCTGAGATGGCTTGCTTATTGGGTATTTTGCCTGCGTTGCATGCGCATACGGCTATTTCTACTATCAACACAACGTTTCTTCGCAGCGTTGAATCCAAAGGAAAGGCAGGGGTTGATGAGTTGGCGAGTCAAACGGTTGAGTTACTGAACGGCCGAGACATAACGCCAGACGTATATCCGCTGCAAATAGCCTTCAATATCATTCCTGTAATGGGCATACCGGCCTTTAATGACGACTTAGCAAGATTGCTTGGCGATGAAAATATTGAATGTGCTCATCAAGTTATTGACGTCCCTTTATTTCATGGGTTAGGCGCGTCAGTCCAACTCAGTTTTCGATCTAAAGTGGACTTAATACAGTGTGAAAAAATACTTAATGAATTAGATAATGTGGTTTATAAGAAAACAACTTCGAGTCCAATCACTGATTGTAATCAATCATTTAATTGCACTATTAGTGGTTTGGAACAAGCTGATAATGAGCCCAACAGGATACAGTTTTGGCTGGTTGCTGACCCATTAAGATATGGGCTGACGACTAATTACGTGAATGCGGTGGATATTTTGTTAAAATCTTTTTTGTAAGTTATAGTTATTCATTCCAATGAGAGCTTTTGCTTGACAGCAGATCCATTATCTAAAGATATATGACTTATCAAATATTTTATAAAAAAACATAGTAGGGAGCGTGGAGACAAAACGTGCGTAATCTGAAACTAATTATTATTTTTTGGTTGGCAAGCTTTGCGATGCCAGGGATTAGCTTTGCGCTGGGCTTAGGTGAAATTAATGTCAGTTCATTTCTGAATCAACCGCTTAAAGCTGAAATTGCTGTTATTTCCGCTCGTCCGGGTGAAATTGAAAATTTAGGAGTGCGCTTAGCGTCTATAGAGTCTTTCGCTCGTGCAGGTTTATCTCGACCTAGTCATTTAACTGACTTGAGTTTTGAAGTTAAGAAAAGTGAAAGTGGTGATCAAGCAACAATACTAGTCACTTCAAAAAATATTGTTAAAGAACCTTTTTTAAATTTTCTAGTCGAGGCCGATTGGTCCAAAGGTAGGGTGCTAAGAGAATTCACTATACTGCTTGACCCGCCATTTTTTGATGATAGTCAGTCCTCTGACAATGTTATTGCTGCAATTATTGAAGATGAGGTTGCACCAATTGCTAGTCCTGATGAAGTTGATACAACTGAAATTAATGCAACAGAATCCACTGCAGTTACTGCTAGTGACATAAGCAACGTTAATTCCGATAGTGTTGTTGTCGCAAAAGGTAATTCCTTATGGTCTATTGCCAGCCAGTTTAAAGACTCTGGACATAGTATGGCGCAGGTAATGCTGGCGATGCAACGCGCGAATGTTGATGCTTTTTCAAACAACAATATCAATAATTTAAAAGTTGGTGCTGTTTTTCGCGCACCAACGGCTGATGAACTAGATCAGTTAAACAAGCAAGAGGCCTATGCACAGGTACTAGAACAACATGGTCTTTGGGATAAAAATGGTGGGAAAGTAACAGAACCATCCGTTTCTATTGCAAGTGGTGATGTTGGCAGTGATAGTACTCAGATCAAACAAAATGCAAGCGATGACTTTAGTTTATTAACGCCTGGTAGTAGCGATTCTGAATCGGCAGGTCAGGCTGGAGGTGGCGATGAAAGCAGCGCTTTAAAAAATCAATTAGCTCTGGCAGAAGAACAGCTAGACGCCTCTCAGATTGAGAAGCAAGAGATGCAATCTCGTATAGCAGACCTTGAAGCACGACTCAGTAAGTTTGATGAGTTACAGAAAATGCTTGAAATTGAGGATGATAGTTTGGCTCAATTGCAGGCGGATCAAACTAATGATTTATCAGAAGAAGATGCGTTGCAAAATAAACCAACATCAATTTCCGAAGAGGAAGCTGAATTAGCAGAAGGCTCACAAGATAAGGACGTTTCAATACTGCATCGTATTTTACCACTAGGCATTATTAATCTTATTCCGTCTATGAGTTGGTTTTTTAGTAACCCTATTGCATCCGGTGGGCTGAGTGGCTTAGTGATTTTATTGTTAGGTCTATTTTTGTATCGTCGACGCAAAAATAGTGAAGACGATGGTGAGGCTGGTATTATTTTAAGTGACTTGGATTTAGACGAGTCACCCTCCAGCATTGACGGTGACTCGGGGCGCATTAATCTTGCGCAACGGGCCGCTGATGCTGACGATAAACCCTTGTCGGCCAACCCAATGTCTCAAGTTAATAAGACTATACCAACTCACGAAGTTACTGACAGTGGTGTCCCAACAGAACAGGATGATCTACTAAACGAAGTTGATGTTTATTTAGCTTATGGTCTTTACGATAATGCGGAAGAATTATTGTTACAAAGCCTAAAGGCTAATCCAGATCGCATTGATTATCGCGCCAAGTTACTGGAAACTTATTTCGCAACGAAAAATATCAATGGTTTTTTAAAGGAAGCGGGGTTACTTAAGTCTAATGGCCGTTTAGCTGATCAGTATTGGGGGAAAGTTCAGATAATGGGGTATGAGCTGACCCCCGACAATGAATTATTCTCGGCAGGTAAAGATAGCAGTGTTCGCCCTGATGATTCAGAAATTATAAAGCCTGAAATGACTGATTTTGAAGCAGGGGTTGGTGAAGACGACTCTGACGAGCTTTCTAATACCGATTTTAATCTAGACGAAGACATTCATGGTTTTGATGATTTCCAACCACTTCAAAACGATGCGGATGCTTTGTCGCTGCCTGATGCCGCTGAGTTAGAAACGCTCGAATTCACACTAGACGTTGATAAGGAAGATGATGATTTCGACGATGTTCGTAGCAATAATTTAGACGCCTTTGTTGATGAATCCGAAGGTTCAGAAAGTAATAACCTAAAAGATATTCCGTTAGATTTTGATTTGGACGAGGCTGAAGGTTTGCCCCCTGAGAGTGATTTGGGCTCGTATATTGCTGAAGGTGATTTGGAACTGACCGAGGATATCAAAGATCCTATTGAAAAAAACATCAATCGGTCTCAGTCAGTTGATGAGCTTAATCTGGATGCAGATGATACCTCGCTGATAGGTGCTCAAGGCGTTGATGAAGATTTTCAGTTTGATCTAGACGAATCTGACGATGCATTAGATTCCGATTCACTTGGTCTTGATGATATTGATAGTTCAGATGAAACTACTCTCCCTCAAGAGTTTGACATTCATGATATCGGCGATCTAATGTTGCCAGATGATGTTGATGAAGTCGCTACCAAGTTAGATTTAGCCCGCGCGTTTATTGACATGGGCGATGCAGAAGGTGCTCGAGATAGCCTAGAAGAAGTCTTAGCTGAAGGTACGAGTGAACAAAGAGCGGAAGCCGCTCAACTATTAGAAAATATGTAAATTAAAAGTGGCTTATCTTTCATTCTAGTTTTTTTATTTCCAGAGTGACAGAGACGTTATTATCTTTTTTGCAATTACGCCCTTAGTGTTCATATAGAGCAACCACTAAACGATACAATAGAAGTACTTCCAATAACCTTGTTGGCTGCTTTTTATGAATGTAAGGAATGGGGTTATAGGTTAATCAGTGACAAAATACGCACTCGGTATTGAATACTCTGGCTCTGGATTTAGTGGCTGGCAGCGTCAAAAGCATAGTAAAACAATTCAACAAGAAGTAGAACATGCGCTTGGGTATGTGGCTAACCATGCTGTCAAATTAGTGTGTGCAGGCCGCACTGATACAGGTGTTCATGCTGTTGAACAAGTGGTACATTTTGAAACTGACGCTGTTCGAGACAATAGAGCTTGGGTTCTAGGTGCCAATTGCAAGCTCGATAAAGGCATCCGTATTAAGTGGGTTGTTCCTGTCGATGATGATTTCCATGCCCGATTCAGTGCGATAGCTCGTTCCTACCGCTACATTATATTGAATACTAAAGTGACTAGCGCCCTTTTTTTCGACAAAGTGAGTTGGGAGCATCACCCGCTTGACCATGATAAAATGCATGAGGCGGCTCAACATTTGATTGGCGAATATGACTTCAGTGCTTTTAGAGCAGCGGGTTGTCAATCGAATACCGCTTATCGAAATGTCCATAACATTAGCGTCAAACGTCAGGGTGATGTCATATTGCTAGATATCAAGGCGAATGCTTTCCTTTATCATATGGTGCGTAACATTGCAGGTAGTTTGATAGAAGTAGGGAAAATGCAAAAGTCAGATCAATGGTTCACTGACGTATTTGAAGGAAAAGATCGGTCAAAAGCGGCTAATACTGCATCAGCAGAAGGTTTATATTTCGTTCGAGCTCATTACCCTGAACAGTTTAAGCTACCTTTTGCAGGTAAAAGGCCTGTTTTATTTTAACTATTGAAGCCACTCACTTATGAAACAAAGTACTCTAATACCAACTACTATTCTGCCTAGCGCTCTTCATACTAGAACTCGGATAAAAGTCTGCGGTATTACACAACTCAGTGAAGCATTGTTGATTGCGCACCAAGGCGCTGATTCTTTAGGTTTGGTATTTCATCCCAACAGTCCCCGATTTTTAGGATTGGATGCTGCCCGTAAAATTAGAGATGCTATGCCCCCGTTTGTTACAATCACTGCCTTGTTCATGGATGAAACAAAGGAATGGGTTGAAGAGGTTTTATCGGCTATCAACCCGGATTGTTTACAGTTTCATGGTGATGAATCAGAGGCTGATTGCGTTCGGTGGAATCAACCTTATATCAAGTCTATATCGATGGGTAGTACGGTCAATGTGGAAACTTATGCGGCGCAGTATCCCTCAGCTCAGGGCTTTCTTTTTGACAGCAACGCTGCTGGACTACAAGGTGGTTCTGGTGATACATTTGATTGGTCAAAAATACCTTCATCGTTTGACCGTCCGTTGTTACTCGCGGGAGGACTTAATCCAGCGAATGTTGCTGACGCAGTGACTCAAGTTAGGCCTTGGTGCGTAGACGTTAGTTCTGGTGTTGAGATTTCAAAAGGCTTGAAGGACTTAAACTTAATCAAACAGTTTTTTCAAGAGGTCGCGCGTGGCGACGCAAATGCATGAACCTGAAGCAGGTTCGTTCTAATATTAAATATTACTTTGGATGATCAGGTGTATTATTTGTAGTCAACTTCAGTGACAAGACTCGTTGTCAAATTAGATTGTGCTCTAACAGGCGCGAAATTTGAAGATCTTAATTCTATGGGTGTATGTATAATTAATGATCAGGCAATATACAATAATAGTCAAACTGCGCAGACAGTTATTACTAAGGCTGAATCTAAGGTCATAGAGTCGAAGCCAGTGAAGCAAATAGAGCTGACATTCGGTTACTTAATCGTTACAAAAAATGGAATCATAAACACGCTGTCTGAAATGATGACGGGTGTTAAAAATCGGAGCGTCGAATGAATTGGTTTGAGAAATTACTGCCGTCTAAAATACGCACATCGGGCATTAGTGATAAGAAAGGTGTGCCCGAAGGCCTGTGGGCGAAATGTGACAGTTGTGATGCCATCATTTACAGGGCGGAGTTAGATCGAAGTCAGGAAGTCTGTACTAAATGTGATCATCATATGCGTGTTCCTGCCAGACGCCGGTTAGATTATTTCTTTGATGCAGAAGGAAAAGTTGAAATTGCCGCCAATTTGGAAGCAGACGATGTACTAAAATTTAAAGATGATAAAAAATATCGAGATAGACTATCTCAGGCTCAAAAGCAAACGGGTGAAAAAGATGCGCTAATAGTGATGCAAGGCTCGGTTATGGGCGTTGAATTGGTTGCTGCTGCCTTCGAGTTTAAGTTTATGGGCGGTTCGATGGGTGGTGTCGTTGGTGAAAAATTTGTGCGAGCAGTGAATGCTAGCATCGAAAACAATATTCCACTCGTTTGTTTTACCGCAAGTGGTGGTGCTCGCATGCAGGAGGCATTGTTTTCTTTGCTGCAAATGGCTAAAACAAGCGCTGCGCTCACTCGACTCTCAAAGCGCAGGCTCCCTTATATTTGTGTTTTAACCGATCCAACTATGGGAGGTGTATCTGCTAGCTTAGCCATGTTAGGCGATATTCATATTGCCGAACCCAATGCATTGATAGGCTTTGCTGGCCCTCGAGTTATTGAACAAACTGTTCGAGAAACTCTTCCAGAAGGTTTTCAGCGCAGTGAATTTTTACTTGAACATGGTGCAGTTGACATGATTGTCGACAGGCGTCAATTACGTCAAAAGATTAGTTCGCTATGCACCATGATGATGGGGCAAGCAACGCCCTAACATAGAATGCCAGTTGCCTGTATTTCAAACTTTGAATTGATTCTCAGGCTTTCAACTACTTAACATCAAATAACTTAAAATGCGCTTTAATACTTTACAAGAGTGGCTTGATTGGCAACTCCTATTTCATTTCAGATCCATAGACCTTGGCCTTGAGCGTGTTTCAACGGTAGCCAACCGGCTTGGCATCAATAAAATCGCCAACAAAGTGATTACAGTGGCGGGTACGAATGGCAAAGGCTCAACTGTAACCAGTTATGAAACTTGGCTATATAATGCTGGGTATTCGGTTGCCAGTTATACCTCACCCCATTTATTACAATATAACGAACGAATTAAAATCAATCACAAAATGGTGACTGATACGATGCTTTGTACCGCATTTGAAGCAATAGACCGGGCTAGAGGTGATATCTCACTCACTTATTTTGAGTTTGGCACATTGGCTGCCTTGTGGTTAATGCAGCAGGAAAAGTTGGATTTTGCTGTATTGGAGGTGGGTCTTGGCGGACGATTGGATGCGGTCAACATTATTGATGCTGATATGGTTCACTTGACCAGTATAGGAATCGATCATCAAAGCTGGTTGGGTGATACTCGTGAGAAAATAGGTTTCGAAAAAGCGGGTGTATTGCGCGAAGGGATTCCTGTTATTTGCAATGATAGTGAGCCGCCGCAATCGGTACTGGATGCAATTAGTCGGCTGAACTGTAACAGTTTGCAATTTCAGCGTGACTTCGATATGCAGGCAACGAATTCACCGGGGTGCTATGTTTGGAAAGGTCTCGATGTTGAGTTTAATTTAACCCCAGTATTGCCTGGCGTCCATCAAGTGCAGAATTTGGCGGGTGTTGTTGCAGGCCTTCATTTATTGTTAGGTGGCAGTCAAATTAGCGACGTTAATGTCGATAAGAATTTTGCAGGCACCGAGTTGATAGGTCGCTTTCAAAAAGTAGAAACGCTATTACCCGGCAATGTCTATGTCGATGTTGGGCACAATCATGATGCCGCCAAAGTGCTGGCGAAAAACTTGTTGCTACTAAAGCCAGAAACAGGACGTCTTATCGTGCTTCTCGGTATGTTAGACGATAAAGACAGTATGAACTTCGTTTTGGAGTTGAATACGGTAGTCGACGACTGGTGGTTATTAACACTCGACTGCGACCGAGGCCTCAGTGCAGAAAAGCTTGAGCAGCGAATAGCTAACTGTGTGTCAGTGGATGAATGTTTTGAAACGGTCGAGCATTCTTTAGAACACGCGATGTCTTCTTTAACTAATCAGGATATAATACTAGTCACTGGATCATTTGTAACCGTTGAGCTTTTTCTTCGAGCTACCTCGAGAACTAACACTAGCTAAGTCTAACCATGGATCAAAATACAAAACAAAGGCTCGTGGGTATTAGCGTTATATTCGCACTAGCGGTAATTTTTTTACCGATGATCCTTGATGGTTCTGGTGTGAAAAATGAAACATTAACCGTCAATATTCCTCCTTCATACCCACTGGATGAAAACCCAGAGTTTGAGCAGAAAATTGTTGAATTGCATGCCAATGTTGATGACTTGCCAACGATACAGTCAGGTGTCATTGACGAACAATCTTCGCTGATCGGTGAGATGGCGGATGAGCTCGTAGTTGCACTTTCTGAGACAGGCAAAAGTAACTCTGATCAAACAGAAGTTAAAGCAGAACCAATTGCTTCAAAGGCAGTAGCAGCTACCTCAGTAAAAACAACAACTATCAAGGAAAAGTCTGGTGGCGACAGCTTTGTGTTGCAGGTAGGGAGCTTTAAAGACCAATCTAAAGCGATACTGCAACGAGATACACTCAGGAAATCAAAAATAGCCGCTGTGTTTATAGAAAAATTTACCGCCAACTCTAGCCCTAGCTATCGCGTCAGATTGGGGCCTTTTGTGAGTCGAAAATTATCAAAAATTGCGCAAAATAAGATTAAAGCCAAATATAATATTAATGGTTTAATTATGGTATATGAGTAATGATCCTTCAAGTTTTAGCTAATTCATTTTGCTGTTCCCAAGGTTAAAGATATGTCTATGAATTGGCTTGATTTTATTATTATTGGTATCGTCGCTTTATCCGCACTGATCAGCTTGGTACGAGGTTTTGTAAAGGAATCCATTTCTTTAACCAGTTGGGTTCTAGCTGGATTTATCGCCTTACGTTATTTTGAACCCTTGGCGCTGTTACTTGAACCTTACATTTCTTCTCCTACAATCCGTTCCGGCAGTGCATTTGGTATTCTTTTTGTCTGTACCTTAATTGTAGGGGCCATTGTTAATTACATCGCGAGTCAAATGGTATCTAAGACAGGGTTGAGCGGTACTGACAAAAGTCTGGGGGTAGTTTTTGGTGCTGCGCGAGGTGTGCTAATCGTTACTATGGTCGTTTTGTTAGCTCAATTAACGCCTATGCCAGCCGAGGCGTGGTGGCAAGAGTCATTGATGGTAGAATACTTTGTTAATCTTGCGGTTTGGATTAAAGAGATTGTGCCGCAAGATATTGCAAGCCGATTCTCGTTATAGAAGATCTCATTGTAGCGATGCTGAGATAGCAGCCTCGACTATATTCTCTCAATCATGAATTAATTCTTTTAACTTAATTCAACTATTATATTTAAGAGTTTAAAACTATGTGTGGGATCATTGGAATTGTTAGTCGTCAATCTGTGGCACAGATTATTTATGACGGCTTGTTAGTGCTTCAACACCGAGGCCAAGACTCTGCCGGCATTGTGGTCTCGGATGGAAAGAAACTCTGCCTACGCAAGGATAATGGTCAGGTGAGTGATGTTTTTCACACTAAGCATATGTTGCAGCTTGTGGGCAATATGGGTATTGGTCATGTTCGATATCCAACCGCCGGCTGTTCGTCATCAGCAGAAGCTCAACCCTTTTATGTCAATTCACCCTATGGCATCACACTCGCCCATAACGGCAACTTAACCAATGTAGATAAGCTTAAACAAGAGCTCTATGAGTCGGATTTGCGCCACATCAATACTGAATCTGATTCTGAAGTGTTATTGAATGTTTTAGCACATGAATTACAAAAGTCGAGTTCTTTGAATTTATCGGTTGATGATATTTTTACTGCCGTTACTGAAACGCATAAACGTATTGAAGGTGCTTATGCCGTAGTTGCTATGCTGACAGGCAAAGGCATCCTTGGTTTTCGTGATCCACACGGTATTCGTCCTGTTGTTTACGGCAAACGTGATACAGATGAAGGTGTCGAATACATGATTGCATCTGAAAGCGTCGCCCTGCAGGCGTCAGGATTTGAATTGATATCTGACATCAAGCCAGGTGAAGCAATTTATATTGATGCTGATAACAACCTTCATAGAAAGCAATGTACCGAAAACTCTTCGCTCAGCCCATGTATATTTGAATACGTTTATCTTGCCCGGCCTGATTCAATTATCGACGACATTTATGTCTATAAGGCACGTTTACGCATGGGTGTGAAGCTGTCTGAAAAAATTCTCAGAGAAATGCCTAATCATGACATTGACGTTGTCATTCCGATACCCGACACCAGTCGTCCTGCCGCGATAGAGCTGGCCTACCATCTGGGCGTTAAATTTAGAGAGGGTTTTATCAAAAATCGATATATTGGGCGAACTTTCATTATGCCAGGGCAGAAATTACGTGAGCAATCTGTCAGACGTAAATTAAATGCCATCGACATTGAATTCAAAGGAAAAACGGTTTTGTTGGTCGATGATTCAATTGTTCGAGGCACAACATCAAAACAAATTATTCAAATGGCTCGTGATGCAGGCGCCAAGAAAGTCTATATTGCATCAGCCGCCCCAGCCGTTCGTTATCCAAATGTATATGGTATTGACATGCCTGCAGCGGAAGAGCTTGTGGCGAATAATCGTAATGATAAAGAAATAGCAGAGCGTATTGGCGCTGACTGGTTAATTTACCAAGATCTGGACGATTTAATTGATGCAGTTCAAAAAGGTAACCGTGACATCAAAGAATTTGATTGCTCTTGTTTTAATGGCAAATATATTACAAAAACTATTGATGGCGACTATCTCAATAAAATTAAAACGATTAGAAACGACTCTGCAAAGGGTGGTAGTGAAGAAAATGTGAGTGCTGCCGGTTTGCATAATAATGCCTGATTGGACATTAATAGATGTTATGGCAAAAGATTAGCAATCAAATAGCCTCTAAATTAGGGGGTAATGTGGCATTGGTGGGTGAGCGACCACTTATTTATATCGATACCGCGCAACAGTGCTTATACCACATTGATATCGAACCGGGCCTAACTCAATATTATACGATTTCAACCGCAGCCGCTGGCGTGGGTAATCGACTCGATAGCTATAAAACACCGTTTGGCATCCATCAGATCAAACAAAAAATTGGCGATGCTGAGGCAAATGGCACCGTCTTTAAGGGCCGTAAGCCGATAGGCCGAATCAGCAACCAAACCGACAATCAAGATGAAGATGAAATTACGACGCGCATTCTATGGCTAGATGGCATGGAGCAGGGTATCAATCGAGGAGGAGGTGATGATACCTTAGCACGCTATATCTACATTCATGGAACTTCGGACGAAATGCGAATCGGACAGGCTGTTTCACAGGGCTGTATCAGAATGAGAAATAAAGATGTCATAAAATTGTTTGATGGTGTTTTAGTCAACGATTTAGTTTTTATACAGTAGCGCACCACTTGAAAAACACCTATATATAAACGTTGTACAAACGATATATAAAACGCAGTCGATTGTTAATGTCATAGGCTTATACTAAAATCTTGACAGGGCTAAGTCTTCACCGTAATGTTCCAACCAGCGCTGATTTGTTTCTCGGCTTGCAGGCGCTAACAGAATCAAAATTCATGATGATTCTGTATTAAAAATTTGCTAAAGAGGGCGAGTGCTGAAAGTCATGGCACTCTGGCTTCCCTTCCGAGTTTATTTTTTTTGGAGTTAACTCGTGATAAACCCAACTGACCCTGCTTGCCTTACTAGTAAGTCTAAACCTTATGGTTTTGATACGCTTGCGATACGCACAGGGCATCGTCGTACTCAGGAACGTGAGCATGGCGAACCGATATTTACGACCTCTAGTTTTGTGTTCGATAGTGCCGCACAGGCAGCTGCAAGGTTTTCGGGTGACGAGCCTGGCAATATTTATGGCCGCTTTACCAATCCGACTACGCAAAATTTTGAACAGCGGTTGGCCGCGATGGAAGGCGGCGAAAGTTGTATTGCGACTGCTTCTGGTATGTCTGCAATTATGGCGATTTGTGTGGGTCTGTTGAAATCAGGCGATCACATCGTTTCATCACGATCAGTGTTTGGAACGACGACGGTGTTGTTCGAACGTTATTTATCGAAGTTCGGCATTAAGACAACGTTTGTTAATTTGACTGACATCGAATCTTGGAAAGCGGCGATTCAATTAAATACAAAATTATTCTTTTTAGAAACGCCATCAAATCCATTAACAGAAGTCGCTGACATTCAGTTGTTGGCTGATCTCGCTCACAACAACAATAGTTTGCTCGTGGTCGATAACTGCTTTTGTACGCCGGCATTACAAAAACCGCTCACCTTTGGTGCTGACTTAATCGTTCACTCTGCAACAAAATACCTTGACGGACAAGGCCGAATTGTTGGTGGAGCAGTGGTAGGGAATAAGCAATTGGTGGGTGAAGACTTGTTCGCTGTCGTTCGAACTACAGGCCCTACTATGAGTCCATTTAATGCTTGGAACGCCTTGAAAGGACTGGAAACATTGTCCTTGCGCATGAAGGCGCATTCAGAGCAGGCGATGGTTTTAGCGCAGTACCTTTCTCATCATCCTAATATTGAACGAGTCTTTTATACTGGCTTGTCTTCGCATCCGCAGCATGAATTAGCTAAACAACAACAAAGTGACTTTGGTGGTATCGTTTCTTTTGTTGTTAAAGGCGGCCGTGAAAAAGCTTGGAACGTTATTGATCAGACTAACATGCTGTCTATTACCGCCAATTTAGGTGATGTCAAAACCACCATCACTCATCCAGCGACCACAACTCATGGCCGGTTAAGCGTTGAACAAAAGCAATTAACTGGAATCTCGGATGGTTTAATACGGGTGGCAGTTGGTCTCGAATCAATAGACGATATCATGACTGATTTGAGTCGAGGGCTGGACTAAAGCGATTGATAGAACTTAATCTATATCAACAGACTGAAGAAGCTTTATTGGAGTCTAACCCAAGGCGCAAATGTGAACTCACTTTTGCACTGACGGTACTTTGGCAACAATCAAAGTTATCACGTATTGATCAGGCTGACTGCCTTGCATCTAAAATCTTAGCTCTTGATACCCCGGGTCAACCTGTGTTGCCAAAGCTAGTAAATCCAAGGCACTTAAAGCGGCGAAGCATGTCAAATGCTTCAGGCCGTATTGGTTTTTTGCATGCTTTTGCACATATTGAATTCAATGCGATTAACATAGCATTGGATGCGGTTTATCGGTTTCGACAAATGCCGGATGAATATGTCAGTGACTGGTTGCTGGTCGCAAGTGAAGAGGCGAAGCACTTCCTGTTATTAGATGACTGCCTGACTGAAAGAGGCTCATTTTATGGAGAGCACGATGCTCATCGCGGATTATGGGACATGGTGTGCAAGACCCGTCATGATATTTTACACCGCATGGCACTGGTGCCTCGCGTCATGGAGGCTAGGGGACTTGATGTTACGCCATCGATGATTAAGAAGTTTAGTCAGGCTAATGACTTACGCGCCGTTGAGATTTTAGAAATTATCTACAAAGATGAAATTGGTCATGTCCGAATTGGTAACTTTTGGTACCAAACTTTATGTGATGAGCGCAAACTCAATTCTACCCAAGTATTTAGCGACCTAGTCGATTTGTATATGGATGGAAAGCTGAGAGGACCCTTTAACTGGCCTGCTAGATTAGAAGCAGGGTTTGACGAGTCCGAGTTGAAATCACTGGAACAAAAAGAACTCAATTTAGCGAAAGTGTAAAAGAAATTCCCTAAGGCCTGAGTTTCAAATCAGTTGGAGATATGATGCGCGAATGGATCAATCAGGCAATAACAAAGATAGAAGCAGATCATCAGCGTTCGGCAGACACGCATTTGGTCAAGCTCAATATACCAGTTTTTCAGAATATCGATATTTACCTAAAAGACGAAAGCACGCATCCGACAGGTAGTCTAAAGCACCGTTTGGCAAGGTCATTGTTTCTATATGCCCTGTGTAATGGCTGGATTAGTCAAGACACGACTATTGTCGAAGCATCTTCTGGAAGTACCGCGGTATCTGAAGCCTATTTCGCCCAAATGATTGGCTTGCCGTTTATAGCGGTGATGCCATTCACAACCGCTCGCAGCAAAATTATCCAGATTGAACACTATGGTGGTAGATGCCATTTTGTTGAAAAGGCGTCTCAGGTGAGATCCGAATCGGCCTTATTAGCGGGTAAAGTAGGTGGCTATTTTATGGATCAATTTACCTATGCCGAACGAGCAACCGACTGGCGTGGTAATAATAATATCGCTGAAAGTATTTTTCAACAAATGGAGCGAGAGCCACACCCTATCCCCCATACCATCGTCATGAGTGCCGGCACTGGCGGCACCTCGGCCACGCTAGGACGATATTTTCGCTATCAGGGTTATCCAACCAAATTGGTGGTGGTAGATCCTGAAAACTCAGTATTCTTTGATTACTTTCATAGCCGTGATAAGAGCCTCTGTGCCGATGTCAGTAGTCGGATCGAAGGTATTGGTCGCCCTCAGGTAGAGCCCTCGTTTATGGCTGATGTGGTTGATCAAATGATACGAGTGCCAGATGCTGCTAGTATTGCTACGATGCTTTGGCTTGAGGCATTGATTGGGCGTAAACCGGGTGCATCGACAGGCACTAATCTTTGGGGTGTGTTTCAAGTTGCTCGAACTATGTTGCAAAATCAGCAAAGCGGATCAATTGTGACTTTGATGTGTGACAGTGGAGAGCGTTACCTAGATACTTATTACGACAGTCAATGGGTAGCGAAAAACATGGGTGATCTACAATCGTATACCGATCAATTACCGCTCGATTTAATGGCTACTCGTTAAACTCTAGGATCAACCAATTTAAAACCCAGAGACCTATCCCAGCTGATATAACTCGGTTGTGGATTCCAGTCACCCAGTACAAAACGTTTTTGGTTTTGGGCATACCTATGAACTGCAGGTCGATGGGTGTGACCATGAATAATTAAATCGACGTTCAGCTGAGTAAAACAATGAGACACTGCCTCGGCATTGACATCCATAATCTCAATTGCCTTCTCTGCCATCGCCTCAGAACTTTTTGCGCGTAACTCAGCTGCAATGGCTCGTCGTTCAGTCAGTGGTTTGAGTAGAAATTGGGCCTGCCAGTCGGGGTCGCGTACCATCTGCCTAAAAGCTTGGTAGTCGTTATCATCAGTACAAAGTGTGTCACCATGCAGAAGTGCAACCCGGTGATTGCCAAACTGGATAATGGTTGGGTCATTGATCCTTGTTAAGCCAATAGCTTTAGCAGTCTCGTTACCCAGTAAAAAATCTCGGTTACCTGCAAGGAAGTATATTTCGGTGTTTTTTGACAGCTCTTTTAGACTATCAATTATAGATTCATGGCCGGAGTTATACTCATCATCACCAATCCATGTTTCAAATAAATCTCCTAAGATATACAAAAACCGGGCATTTTTTGCCCGGTTTTGTAAAAAATCGAGCAAGTTGCTCGTTATTTTTGGCTTGCTTGCATCAATATGGCAGTCTGATATAAAAAGTGTTTCATCGCTCATAAAAATATGCGCCCTACTCAACAGATGGTAGCTACCAGAATGAATATTGCAGACGATAGCTTACAGGCGGCTTGCGCCAGTGATAGTAATCGTCTCTAACGGTACATCTCCATGACCACCATTGCTGCCAGTCGAAACTGCAGCCATGTCATCGACAATATCCATGCCATCAGTTACTTTACCAAATACAGCATAACCCCAGCCTTGAGCTGTTTCATCTGAATGGTTCAAAAAACCATTATCAGCATGGTTAATGAAAAACTGTGATGTAGCTGAATGAGGGTCGCCAGTACGAGCCATAGCCAATGTGCCACGCTCATTTTTTAAGCCATTATTGGCTTCGTTCTTAATCGCCGCATGCTTACTTGGCTTGTCGGACATGTCTGCTGTCATGCCGCCACCCTGAACCATGAAGTTAGGAATGATGCGGTGGAATATGGTCCCTATAAAATAACCGTCATCAACATAAGCTAAAAAGTTTTTGCCCGTATTGGGTGCATTAGCCATATCGACTTCGATGGTGATATGGCCCATGGATGTCTCTAATAGAACGGATACGTTCTCAGTTGCTGTCTCTGTCATTTCATTATTACCTTTAGTTGCTGATTTAATAGTAGAGAAAAAGACGAGGGACGCGATCGCAGCCATCACTACTAGAAGCGGGAGGTGCTTTTTAGTCATCATAATTTCCACTAGATAGAAGAGTAAGCGGATTCTACTGACTTGTGGTGGTAGATGGAAGTATGAGGTTAATTGAATAGTATTTAATTTTGACTAAACTTTCTTAAGCCGTTGTTATAAATTGACTTTTGAAGCATATTGATTCGAATGTTTATATTATTAGTTTCCCTACAACGCTTGATATCTTAAACTCCGCTATCCTAATCAATAATTGGCCCAACCGACATTTAATGCTGACAATATATAATAGTTTAACCAATCAAAAGGAAGTGTTTAAACCTATCGTGCCTGGGCAAGTAAGCATGTATGTTTGCGGCATGACAGTCTATGACTTTTGCCACATTGGTCACGCCCGAGTATTAGTCGTGTTTGATGTGGTTTATCGTTATTTGCAACATCTTGGGTATGACGTCAATTATGTACGAAACATTACAGATATCGATGACAAAATAATCAATCGAGCCAATGAGCGTGGCGAAGACTTTTACCAACTCACTCAGCGCTTTATTGATGCAATGCATGAAGATGCTGATGCTTTAGGCGTATTGCGACCCACGAAGGAGCCGCGAGCGACCGATAGCATCGATATAATGTTAAAGATGATTGCTGAATTGATAAGTAACGGTTATGCCTACCAGGCGCCTAATGGCGACGTTTATTTTGCGGTAGCCAAATATAAAGAGTATGGGCAGTTGTCTGGTAAAAAGATAGATGAACTGCGTTCAGGAGAACGAGTCGAGGTTGATACTCAAAAGAATGATCCTCTCGATTTTGTTTTGTGGAAGTCTGCCAAACCAGGTGAACCTAGTTGGCCGTCTGATTATGGCGATGGTCGACCTGGCTGGCATATTGAGTGCTCGGCGATGTCGACACAAATGCTCGGTAATCATTTTGATATTCATGGGGGAGGGCAAGATCTGCAGTTTCCACATCATGAAAATGAGATTGCGCAAAGCGAATGCTGTACTGGCGAAAAGTTTGTAAATTATTGGATGCACAACGGCTTTGTACGCGTAAACGAAGAGAAAATGTCTAAATCGTTGGGTAATTTCTTCACCTTGCGAGATGTATCAAAAGATTTCAAAGCAGAAGAGATTCGCTACTTTATACTCAGTAGTCATTATCGAAGTCAGCTAAATTATTCTGAAGATCAACTGAATAATGCGAGAAGTGCACTCAAACGATTTTATGGCGGGTTGTTAGGCGCTGAGATAGATGATGTGCCAACCAATACAGATTATCAAAAACGCTTTGAAGCGGCTTTAAATGACGACTTCAACACCGCAAATGCAGTGGCGGTGTTATTCGATTTAGTTCGAGATATTAATCGAGCGAAAACTGAAGATCCGAAAACGGTCAACGCATTAGCCAGCCTGTTGAAGTATCTGGGTAGTATTATTGGGTTACTACAAAGCGATGCCCAGTCTTATCTAAAGGGTCAGGTGAGTGATGACACCGGATTAACTGACGATAAGGTTGATGAGTTGATACAGCTAAGGTTAGATGCGAGAGAAGGTAAAGACTGGGCATTGGCCGATCGTATTCGGGATGAATTAACAGCAGCGAATATTGTGTTAGAAGATGGTGTTGGTGGGACGCGATGGCGCCGAGATTAAACGAAATTATTTTATAAATAACCGATTTAAAATAACGTTTATAATCGTGATCGAAAAAAAGATGATAAAAACTGTAATGTTCAATTGACTGGGATTTTTGTTCAGCGTATTATCTTGCGCCTTGCTGATTGGCAGATTTCGGGGTGTAGCGCAGCCTGGTAGCGCAACTGCTTTGGGAGCAGTGGGTCGGGAGTTCGAATCTCTCCACCCCGACCAAATAAATAGAAATTGTTAGGTTTTGAAATGAAGATCATTTACCAGGTGATCTGATCAGGCTGGCAGTTTTTAAATATCAACCTGATGGTTGATGGCAGAACGCCGGATTTCGACTCAACTGAATAGTTTAAATAGTCAGTTCAGTTAGATGTAGTATAGTCGATCCAGGATAAGAGTTACTGCGCCCGTAGCTCATTTGGATAGAGCATCGGCCTTCTAAGCCGAGGGTAGCAGGTTCGAATCCTGCCGGGCGTGCCATTTTTTATGGTGGGCGTAGCTCAGTTGGTAGAGTGCAAGATTGTGATTCTTGTTGTCGTGGGTTCGATCCCCATCGTCCACCCCATATTGATCTAGTGTTTGCTAGCTGATTTAAGTTTGCAGGCATCAGAAAGTCGGAATAGATAGTCGATAGTTCATATTGAATTATTGAGCACCAATTTATCTATCGATACAAGCGAGTAATGTGCGAGAGTGGCGGAATTGGTAGACGCGCCAGATTTAGGTTCTGGTATCTCAGGATGTGAGAGTTCGAGTCTCTCCTTTCGCACCATTTTTTATTCTACTCAGTTTATGTCCAAAGTGAATAAAAGTACTAGTCCAGTTTAATGTAAGTCAGTACACTCACTGTCAATAAAATCCCTTCTTATAGAAAAAATTCACGAGATCTTATCATGCAAGTATCTATCGAAACGCTCGAAGGCCTCGAACGCCAAATGACTGTTCAAATTCCTTCAGACACGGTAACACAGGCAGTCGAAAAAAAGCTCAAAGAGCTTTCTAAGACTGTCAAAATTGACGGATTTCGACAAGGCAAAGTCCCTTTGAAAGTGGTTCAACAAAAATTTGGTGGACATATTCGTCAAGAAGTGGTGGGAGACGTACTTGAATCATCTTATCAGCAAGCCCTTATGCAAGAAAAAGTTCGTCCTGCAGGTATGCCTAATATCAAATCAGTGACTTCAGTAGAAAAAGAAGACATGACTTATGTTGCTGTTTTTGAAGTCTATCCAGAAATTGAAAAGATAAATCTTGATTCTATTAATATCGAAAAGCCAACCGCTGAAATTGCTGACGAAGACTTTAATGAGATGATTGCCAAGTTACGTGACCAACGCAAAGGCTGGGCAGAAGTAGAACGCCCTGCAACTAAAGGCGATAAAGTAACTGTAGATTTTGAAGGCAGCATAGATGGCGAGCTATTTGAAGGTGGTGCTGGCAAGGATATGGATGTTGAAATTGGTGCTGGCCAAATGTTGAAAGAATTCGAAGAAGGCTTAGAGGGAATTTCAGTTGATGAAGAAAAAATAGTCGAAGTCAATTTTCCTGAGGATTATCAAGGTAAAGATGTTGCAGGTAAGAAAGCTGCGTTTAAGCTGAAGGCGACTAAAATATCGGAACCCGTCCTACCGGAAGTAGATGCTGAATTCGCAAAGGCATTTGGCGTTGAAGATGGTGACGTTGAAAAGATGAATACTGATATCCGTGCCAATATGGAAAAAGAACTAAAGCAACGTTTGAAATCTGAACTAAAAAATGCAGTTATGGTCGGTTTATTAGAAGCCAATGAAATTATTGCGCCAACGGCACTAGTTGCCGAAGAAGTTAAAGCATTAAAAGAACAGGCAGCCCAACGCATGAGTCAAGGGCAGGGCATGGAGTCTTTTGATGTTTCAAGTTTACCTGATGAACTTTTTGCAGAAGAAGGTTCTAAGCGAGTGAAGCTAGGACTATTGGTCAGTGAGATTATTAAAACTGCTGAGATCAAACCTGACGAGTCAATTATTGACTCTACTTTGAAGGAAATGGCTCAATCATACGAAGATCCTGCTCAAGTAGAAGAATATTATCGACAAAATAAGCAAGCTCGTGCAAATCTTGAGGCAATGGTACTTGAAGATCAAGTTGTTGATCATATATTAAGTCATGCGAAGGTAACCGATAAAGCATCAAGCTTTAAAGAATTAATGAATGGTGGCGCTTAATTATAAAGGCGTCAGTCTAAAGCTTGATATTTAGTACACGGCCATGATTTGGGCCAAAAAATAACGAGATTTAAAATATGAGTGAATTTAGTATCACCGGTGGGATTACTTCTATGCTTCCAAAGATAGATAATACTCAAGCAAATATGGTCCCAATGGTAGTAGAGCAGTCTGCCCGTGGTGAACGAGCTTATGATATATATTCTCGATTATTAAAAGAAAGAGTCATATTCGTTGTGGGTCCAATAGAAGATCACATGGCAAATTTGATTGTCGCTCAACTATTATTTTTGGAATCTGAAAACCCAGACAAAGATATTTCTTTGTATATCAACAGTCCTGGTGGATCGGTAACTGCTGGCCTTGCGATTTACGATACGATGCAATTTATTAAACCCGATGTAAGTACTTTGTGTACGGGTCAGGCAGCGAGCATGGGCGCTATATTATTGTCTGGTGGTTGTACTGGAAAGCGTTTCGGACTTCCACATTCTAGAGTAATGATTCATCAGCCTCTTGGTGGCTTTCAAGGCCAAGCCAGTGACTTTGAAATTCACGCCAAAGAAATTCTTGCCGTTCGAGGGCGTTTAAATAAACTGCTCTCCAAGCATTCTGGTCAGTCAGAAGAAGCCATAGCCAATGATACCGATCGTGACAACTTTATGAGCGCAGAACAATCGGTAGCATATGGATTAATGGATAAAGTTTTAACCTCACGTGCCGACCCTGGAGAATAAGACGAAAAAGTATTTTTCAGTTGTACTGACCATAATGGTCTAATATGATTGTACTAATACAATTTATTTAGCGTTAGGATTTAGTTTAGCACCAGATATCGGTTGTAATTATGAGTGATGATAAAAGTAAAACAAATAATAAAGATGAAAAGCTACTGTATTGCTCGTTTTGTGGCAAGAGTCAGCATGAAGTAAGAAAACTAATCGCTGGGCCTTCTGTTTTTATTTGTGACGAATGTGTAGATCTTTGTAACGATATCATCCGAGAAGAAATACAGGAAAAAAGTGATGATACCGAAGGTAAGTTGCCAATTCCGCATGATATATTTAACGTCTTAGACGAATATGTTATAGGTCAAAGTCGTGCAAAGAAGGTGCTTGCAGTTGCGGTTTACAACCATTACAAACGTCTTGAAGCGGGCCACATTAAAGATGAAATCGAGCTATCTAAAAGCAATATTCTTTTAATAGGGCCCACTGGCTCTGGTAAAACATTGTTAGCTGAAACACTCGCTCGTACGCTCAATGTACCCTTTGCTATTGCAGATGCTACCACCCTCACTGAAGCTGGTTATGTGGGTGAAGATGTTGAAAACATCATTCAAAAGTTATTGCAAAAATGTGATTATGACGTTGAAAAAGCTCAGACGGGTATTGTCTATATTGATGAAATTGATAAGATATCAAGAAAATCTGATAATCCTTCAATTACTCGAGATGTGTCTGGTGAAGGCGTTCAACAAGCTTTACTAAAACTCATAGAAGGCACAATAGCTTCGGTTCCTCCCCAAGGTGGTAGGAAGCATCCGCAGCAAGAATTTCTGCAGGTTGATACTAGTAAGATTCTTTTTATCTGTGGGGGTGCATTTTCTGGACTAGATAAGGTAATCCTGAATCGTTCAGAAAAAGGCGGAATTGGTTTTGGTGCAAGTCTCAAAAGCCAAGACAAGGAAAAGTTGTTTGGTGAAGTTATTAGTGAAGTAGAGCCAGAAGATCTGATTAAGTATGGTCTAATTCCAGAGTTTGTCGGTCGTTTACCTGTGGTAGCAACTCTTGAAGAGCTTGATGAAGTTGCCCTCATTAAAATCCTCACTGAGCCTAAAAACGCTATAACAAAACAGTATCAAAAAATGTTTGAACTTGAAGGCTGTGAAATCGAATTTCGCACTGATTCTTTGAGTGCCGTTGCTAAAAAAGCAATGGAAAGAAAAACAGGTGCTCGAGGCCTGAGAACTATTCTCGAAAACACCTTGCTTGAAATTATGTATGATCTTCCATCCATGGAAAATGTAAGTAAAGTTGTCGTCGATGCGTCTGTAATTGAAGGTAAGTCACAGCCTTATATTATCTATGAAGGTGGTGAGATGCAGAAGCGGGTTGCTTCCGACGACTAACAGGGATTGACCTAGAAACGCCTCTTATTTCAGGGTTGAAAAGGGAATTATCAGTCCCATATTAAATTGACACTTAAGATTAGAGGCGTTTATGTCAGACATCGAAAATACTCCGCTTGCAGATGCAGAGTCAGAGAATAATCAATTAATACCTGTTTTGCCGCTTCGTGATGTTGTTGTTTATCCGCACATGGTAATTCCTCTTTTCGTAGGGCGCGAAAAATCTATTTTGGCACTTGAAGCTGCCATGTCAGACAATAAAAAAATATTGTTATTGGCTCAAAATAATGCAGAGGATGACGATCCTGCTGCTAAAGATTTATACCAAATAGGCACGCTCTCTACTATTCTCCAAATGCTGAAATTACCTGACGGTACTATTAAGGTTTTGGTTGAGGGTGGTGATAGAGTTTTAGTTAAAAGTATTTTTGATACAAACGAATATTTTTCTGCATCTATTGAAATTCAAGAAAAAACAATTTTGGCTGAAGATCGTGAAGCTGAAGTCTTACTTCGTTCAGTCCTCAATTTATTTGATCAATACGTCAAGCTTAATAAAAAAGTGCCGCCTGAAATTTTAACGTCACTATCGGGCATTGATGATCCCAGTCGTCTGGCTGATACCATTGCCGCTCATATGTCGTTAAAGCTTAACGAGAAGCAAGAGATTCTTGAAATTCAGAATCCTCGTGAACGCATCGAACACATTATGAGTAAGATCGAAGGCGAAATTGATTTAATGCAAATTGAGAAACGTATTCGTGGTCGTGTTAAGCAGCAGATGGAGAAGAGCCAGCGCGAATATTATTTAAATGAACAAATGAAGGCGATTCAAAAAGAACTAGGCGACATGGAAGATACGCCTAATGAAATAGAAGATCTGCAAAACAAAATTGAAAAGTCGGGCATGTCAAAAGATGCCAGAGAGAAAGCAGACTCCGAACTGCATAAATTAAAAATGATGTCTCCCATGTCTGCTGAAGCAAGCGTGGTTCGAAATTATATTGACTGGTTAGTTTCAGTCCCTTGGAAAAAGAAATCCAAAATCCGTCGTGATTTAGCTCAGGCAGAAAAAATATTAGAAGAAGACCATTATGGTTTGGAAAAAGTTAAAGAGAGAATTCTTGAATATCTCGCAGTTCAACAACGCGTGCAAAAATTAAAGGGTCCAATCCTATGTTTGGTTGGTCCACCTGGAGTTGGTAAAACTTCAATTGGTCGGTCTATTGCAAGAGCCACTAATCGAAAATTTTCACGCATGTCTTTGGGCGGCGTACGAGATGAATCCGAAATAAGAGGGCATCGTCGAACTTATATAGGGTCGATGCCGGGCAAGATTATTCAAAACTTATCCAAGGTTAAAATTAAGAACCCATTGTTTTTGCTTGATGAAATTGACAAGATGGCAATGGATTTTCGTGGTGATCCAGCTTCTGCCTTATTGGAAGTGCTAGATCCAGAGCAAAATAATACTTTTGCAGATCATTATCTTGAAGTTGATTTCGATTTATCTGACGTTATGTTTGTTGCAACATCTAATAGTATGAATATCCCTGGCCCTTTGTTAGATCGAATGGAAGTAATTCGAATTCCTGGTTACACAGAAGACGAAAAGCTAAATATAGCAATGAAGTATTTAGTGCCCAAACAGATAAAAGAAAATGGTTTAAAGGAAAATGAAATTGTTATTAATCAGAAAGCAGTTTTGGAAATAATCCAGCGCTATACTCGTGAAGCAGGTGTACGTAACCTTGAGCGTGAAGTTTCAAAGATATGTCGAAAAGTTGTAAAGGATTTATTGCTTGAACCATCAAATAAAAAAGTAGTTGTTGACGCTAAGAATGTTGAAAAATATTTAGGCGTAAAACGTTTTCGTTTTGGTTCTGCTGAAGAAAAAAATCAGGTAGGGCAAGTAACAGGCTTAGCTTGGACACAAGTAGGTGGCGAGTTACTTACTATTGAGTCGGTGGTTGTTGATGGTAAAGGAAAATTTGTTCAGACCGGTCAGCTGGGTGATGTCATGAAAGAATCTATTCAGGCAGCACTAACAGTTGTGCGCAGTCGTGCACGTGTACTCGGCATTAACCCTGAATTTAACGAAACGAAAGATATTCATATTCATGTTCCTGAAGGTGCTACTCCTAAGGATGGGCCGAGTGCTGGTGTCGGTATGTGTACCGCACTGGTGTCTGCTTTAACGGGTATTCCAGTCAAGGCCAATGTTGCGATGACCGGTGAAATAACACTTCGAGGTGAAGTGCTTCCAATTGGCGGTTTAAAAGAAAAGTTGTTAGCAGCACATCGTGGTGGTATCACAACGGTTTTAATTCCTGATGAAAATGAAAAAGACTTGGCTGATATCCCGAAAAACATTGTTGCAAATATAACAATTATTCCGGTTAGATGGATTGATCAAGTACTAGAAGTTGCTTTGGAATATCAACCAACGCCCATTGTCGAGCCATTGGTTTCTCCTAGTGAGCCTTCAAAAGTCGCGAGTAAAGAGAAAAAGTCATCAGGTGCGAGGGCTCATTAAATACTAAACCAGTTTGTAGGCTTAAATTTCATCATTTTTTTGGTTATTTACCTTGTTTATGTTGACCATAAAGCCTACCATTGATTTAATCAATTTTCAGAAAGGTGATCCGGATTTTCACTAACTGAATACATTATATAAAAAGAAATCAAAGAAATGATTCTAACACTGCCGCAAGGTTCTTAGATATATCACTTATTATAATTAATAAACCAATAGGGTAAACTCGAATGAATAAATCAGAACTAATTGATGCAGTTGCCGGTGCGGCAGATTTAAGTAAAGCAGACTCAGCTCGAGCAGTTGATGGTGTCATTGCTGCTTTAACAAAAGAGCTAAAATTTGGTGGACAAGTTACGGTTGTAGGCTTTGGAACATTCCTCGTTCGTCAGCGTGAAGCACGTGCTGGACGTAACCCACGTACGGGTGAAACTATTCAAATTAAAGCATCGAAAGTTCCTGCATTTAAGGCTGGTAAAGCGTTAAAAGACGCAGTAAACTAGCGCTCCTTTAGTGACCTGGGTGCTTAGCTCAGCTGGGAGAGCATCGCCCTTACAAGGCGAGGGTCGGGGGTTCGATCCCCTCAGCACCCACCAAAAATGGAGTGGTAGTTCAGTTGGTTAGAATACCGGCCTGTCACGCCGGGGGTCGCGGGTTCGAGTCCCGTCCACTCCGCCAACTTAAAAAGCGCCCTTTATAGGGCGTTTTTTTTTAATTTAAATGTCCGCCCAACAAAGCGAATAATTATCATGTTGCAAGCGATTAGAGATAAGACCACTGGCTGGATAGCCTACGTTATAGTTTTTTTAATTTGTGTTCCTTTTGCATTGTGGGGTGTAAATTCATATCTGGGTGGGGGTGAAGTAACACCGCCAGCGACAGTTGATGGTCAAGCCATTTCCCAACAAAATTTTGATACGGCTTACGCTAATTATCGTCGCCAATTAGAACGTGCTTTTGGTGGTTCAATTCCTGATTACTTCGCAAGTGAAGGCGTTTTGAAAGAGCAGGTACTAACGCAATTAGTTGAACAGTCTGCTCTCAGTCAATATGCGGATAAAAAATACTACCGCATTGGTGATGTTGAATTAAATAAACTGATTCGCTCAATTGAAGCATTCCAAACTGATGGCATATTTAACCCCAGTATTTATCAATCTCAAGTTGCCTCATTAGGCTACTCTGCTGCTGGTTTTGAGCAAGAGTTTCGACGAAGTCAATCAATCGATCAGTTACAAACGGGACTAAATTCTACAGCCTTTACGGTTTCTTCTATTCAAGATCAACTGACTAGCTTGCAAAACCAAACGCGAAAAGTTCGAGTGTTAACTCGACCAGATCAAAATAGTAAAATTGAAATTAGTCAATTAGAAATAGAGCAATATTTTGATAAAAATAACGCCAGATTTATGACGCCAGAACGGCTCCAAATCGATTATATCGAGTTGAGTCTTGATGGCATTAAAGCTTCATTAGACATAACAGATGGCCAATTGTCTGATCGTTATAAGCAATCCAAAAGCTCCTACACCACGCCAGAGTACCGCACAGCCAGCCATATTTTATTAAAGCTTGATGCCCAAGCATCTGATGAAGAGAGTGATTTAATTCTTCAAAAATTAATAATAATTCGAGATCAAATTGCTCAAGGAACTCCTTTTAGTGAAGTTGCTAAACAGAATTCTGAAGATCCAGGCTCATCACAAAATGGTGGTAGTTTAGGTAAAATAGAACTTGGAATGATGGTAAAGCCATTTGAAGATGTATTATTTCAAATGGCAGTTAGAGACTTGAGTGAACCAGTTAAAACATCTTTTGGTTGGCACTTAATACAACTTGATGAAGTTAATGGGGGCAAAGTTAAGCCTTTTAATGATGTTAAACTTGAACTGCTTGATGAAATACGCACAGAGCTTGCTGAAAGTAAAATTTTTGATTTGTCGGAAAGGCTAGCAAACCTCGCCTACGAGCAGTCTGATTCATTAAAACCTGCTGCTGATGAGCTTGGTTTAGAACTACAAACCTCTGACTGGTTTGATGCTCAATCAGGTCAGGGTATTACAACCGAGGCTAAAATTAGAAATGTAGCTTTTTCTGATGAAGTACTTTCGCAACAGCTTAACAGTGAAGCTATTGAACTATCAGACAATCGAGTTGTTTTTCTTCGTGTGAAAAATCATCAATCCGCGGCTCAAAAAGATATCGCAGAAGTGAGCAATCAAATTGATTCTATCATTCGTCAAACAAAAGGTCGTGATGAAAGCCTAGTAGTAGGGAAGCAAGCTCTAGTAGCTTTGTCGGGTGGTCAGTCTCTTGACGATATCGCAGAAGATTGGAGTGCATCTATTATTGATAGTGGTTTTGTATCAAGAGATAGTCGTGAGTTGGATAATGAACTTGTCCGGTTGGCTTTCTCAATGGATAAACCTGACAGTTTTCAACGTTTTGATGGTTTTTCACACCCAGATGGTCGATATTCAATCGTAGAATTATCAGCTATTTTATCTACCGTGTCTGATCAAGATGCTGCTAAAGTAAAAGCATTAACTGTTTCTCAATCTGCTGCTGAATTTCTATCAATCCTAAAATTATTGGTAAACAGATCTGAGGTAGTTAAAACGTCGGTTCAAGATTTACAGTAATTTTATTTGGTTAGCTTTTTAGCGTTTTAAAATTTAATATTTAAAACCAGTATAGATCCACTATGCTGGTTTTTTTAATCCCAACCTATTAATTACCCCATTTAATTCCACCCTGTCAACTATTGAATTTTAGGTAATTTGAAGGGTTAAATTTTCTTTCTTTGATTTTTTGTTTTTCAGATTAAGTGAGTTTTATAGCCTCATTAGTCTGTTGACTGAATTTTGATTGTTTATATTTCTATTACGAATATTGTATCTGGAAATATCATTTATTGGCCTAATATCTCTAAGCTATAGTACATACCTGTTTTATTTTCACTTACAGGAAGGAAATGTACGCATATAGTCAAATAGATCAGACGCTCGTAGATGAGCGAGTTATTCAATTTCGAGATCAAACGACGCGTTTTTTAGCTGGAAAGTTAGACGAAGAAGTTTATAAACAATTACGTTTAAGAAACGGTTTATATGTTCAGCGGCATGCACCCATGTTGCGTGTTGCAGTCCCCTATGGCGTATTAGATTCTACTCAAATGCGCACGTTAGCAAACATATCGCGTATTTATGATAAAAGTTATGCTCACGTTACCACAAGGCAGAATTTTCAGTTTAATTGGCCAACGATTGAAAGTGTTCCTGATATTCTTGCAGATCTGGCGAAGGTGCAAATGCATGCTATCCAAACCAGTGGCAATTGTATTCGGAATGTTACTTCAGACCCATTGGCAGGTGCTGCACCTGATGAAGTGGAAGACCCAAGAGTTTGGTGTGAAATTATTCGTCAGTGGTCTACTTTACACCCCGAGTTTTCTTATCTACCCCGAAAATTTAAGTTCGCTGTAACAGGCTCAACTGAAGATAGAGTCGCACTTCAGGTACATGATATTGGTTTACAAGTATTACGCAATAATGAAGGTGAAGTGGGTTTCAAGGTGTATGTGGGTGGAGGTATGGGTCGTACTCCAGTGATAGGGAAAGTGATAAGGGAATTTTTACCTCGAACTGATTTTCTGAGTTATCTAGATGCTATTTTACGCGTTTATAATCTTTATGGCCGAAGAGACAATATATATAAAGCTCGTATTAAGATCCTCGTGAATGCCATTGGCATTAATAAGTTCCGGGACATGGTGGAAGAGGAATGGATCCAAGTGCGTGATTCAGATTTGAAACTGACCAATGCTAGAATTCAGACAATAACTGACGCTTTTAATTTTATTCAGTATCAGGATTTACCTGCTGCTGATAAAGACCATGAACAAAATCTATTGACCAATCCAATTTTTTCATCTTGGTGTAAACAAAATACCCGTCTACATAAAAAGCTTGGTTACCGTATTGTTTATGTTTCACTAAAGGGTCACGGACAAGCGCCAGGTGACGTGAATGATTTACAAATGGATGGCATAGCTGATCTTGCTGATGAATTCAGTATGGGAGAAATCCGTACGACTTATTCTCAAAATATGGTGTTGGCTCATGTCCAGCAAACTCAGTTATATCCACTGTGGAGAAAACTCAATAAACTGAAATTGGCAACACCGAATATTGATACGGTAACTGATTTGATTTGCTGTCCTGGTTTCGATTTTTGTAGCCTGGCCAATGCGACTTCAATTGACGTGTCAGAAGACATTATGGCCCGATTCAAGAAACTAGATCGGCTGTATGATGTAGGTGAGTTAAATATTAAAATCTCAGGCTGTATGAATGCCTGTGGACACCATCATGTCGGACACATCGGTTTACTAGGAGTCGATAAAAAAGGTGAGGATTGGTACCAAATAACACTTGGGGGTTCTGCGTCCAATCATACTGCGTTGGGTAAAGTGCTGGGTCCCTCAGTTGAAAAAAGTAAAATAGGTGATGCGGTTGAAAAAATCATCGAGGTCTACCTTGAGTTGAGAGAATGTGATGAAAACTTCCTACAGACACTAGCACGAGTTGGACGTCATCCATTTAAGGAGCAAGTTTATGTCGATAGTGATTAATAGCCACCAGGTTATTGACGATGAATGGTCATATATAACTGATGAAAGTTTAAATTTTGATGTAGATCTTAAAGTTATTGTCAGTTTAGACCATCTCAAAAACCAGTTTGAGCAACTCAGTAAACAATCAAAATCACTGGCGGTCATCCTAAATGAGACTGATTTGGTTGAAGGTGTTTTACCTTTTCTAAACGATTTGCAAATGGTTGTTTTTCAATTCAAGGTGTTTGCTGATGGTCGGGCTTTTAGTCAGTCTAAGTTACTTAGAGATCGATATTGCTATCAGGGCCATATTCGCGCTGTGGGTGATGTTATTCGGGATCAGTTATCTTTCATGCATCGTTGTGGTTTTAGTCAGTTTCAACTGGCTAAGACAGAGGATATCAATCAGGCCATCCATGCTTTCAGCGATATCTCTAAAAGTTACCAGCCTGAGTTAGCGCAGGCTACTCATTGTTAGTTAGGGCTATTAGTCATCGAACAATTGAGATAACACATCAAGTTTAAACGGTCTGCCCCGATCGTTAAGCGAAGTGCCTATAATCCTTGCCTGTAACATCAGTTTTGAATCAGATATCCGATAAATATCCTGCAAGAACTCAAAACGGACTTTTGATATCTGCTGTATATTACTACGAACTTCAAAGATGTCCCCACTTTTAAGCGAGTCACGATAATCTAGCTCTGCTCTCACCACAACTAAATTAATTTTATTGATTACCATTTCAGCAAAGTTAATGCCTTTTGATATTAAGAATTCATGCCGAGCATGCTCTAGATAGTTTTGGTATATGCCGTTGTTGACTACGCCCTGCATATCGCATTCATAATCTCTTACTTTAAATTCAATAATGTGTGTGTAATTCATATTGTTTAATGTGTATTTTTAGGTAGGTTTATAAATTATTTTTTGTCTGCTCAGTTGTCGCTAATTTAGATGACAGCTGAAGCTGTGTGAAGATGTTTGAACTATAACTTTAGGTTCGTCTACTTTGCAACATGGCATAACTTCAGGGCATCGCGTATGAAAATGACATCCAGAAGGTGGATTAATAGAAGAGGGTATGTCGCCCTTTAATATCAAACGCTTGTTTTTATAATGGGGGTCAGCCACTGGAATTGAATTTATTAATGACTTTGTGTAGGGGTGCTTTTGGTTTTTATATATTGTATCGCTATCCGCAGTTTCGACTATTCGCCCCAAGTACATGACAGCAACCCGATCAGAAAAGTGCTTTACAACCGCCAAGTCATGAGAAATAAATAAATAGGCTATATTAAATTCAGACTGTAAATCAAGCAGTAGATTGATAATTTGACTCTGTATTGAAACGTCTAAAGCCGATACGGCTTCATCACAGACTATTAGCTCTGGACCTAGAGCAATAGTGCGAGCGATACAAATTCTTTGGCGTTGGCCACCTGAAAATTCGAATGGGTAACGTGAAGTTGAGTTTGAGGGTAGTCCAACTAGGTCAAGTAGTGTCTGTATTCGTTTCAAGCGCCATTTTCGGTCACCGACTTGGTGAATTGCAAAAGGCTCGGTTAAAATTTGTTCTATGGTATGGCGTGAATTGAGGGACTCCAGAGGATCTTGAAAAATCATTTGTACTGATTTGTGGTGTTGTTTTTTTTCAGTTCTACTCTGAGTATTGATATCCGTGCCATTAAATAATATTTGGCCCTGATCAGACTGGTAGAGTTTGACTATGCAGCGCCCTAGCGTCGATTTACCGCAACCGGATTCTCCCACTAATCCCAAAGTTTCACCTGGTTGTATAAAAAGACTCACATCATCAACGGCCTGATTAAACTTTTTGGCGCGCATTAGCAGTCCTTCTTTCACCGGGAAGGATTTTTTCAAGTTTCTAACTTCAAGTAATGGTGAAGCCATTAAACGTTCTGACCTGTCTGAATGGTCTGCCAGGCAAAACAACTCACCTGGTGACTCTTACTTATTGGTTCGGACTTTGGTGCCGATTCGGCGCACTTGGCTAGACGATGTAAGCATCGATTTTCGAAACGACAAGCAGCAGGGTAGTCTCGAATACTCGGCACTTGCCCTGTAATGATGGGCAATCGACTTTTTGAAGGAGTCGCTAGCCTTGGGATTGAATTGAGTAAACCTTGAGTATAGGGGTGAGCTGGACTGTCGAAAATTTCAGTAACAGTCCCCGATTCAACAATTCTACCTGCATACATAACCATTACTCGGTCACATGTTTCGGCGATGATTCCAAGGTCATGGGTGATGAGTAAAACAGCCATTTTCATTTCGTCTTGCAAGTCGCGAATTAAACCAAGAATTTGAGCCTGAATAGTGACATCGAGTGCTGTCGTAGGTTCGTCTGCAATGAGCAGTGATGGTTTGCAAACCAGCGCGATAGCGATGACCACTCTCTGAAGCATACCACCTGATAATTGATGAGGGTATTCGCTCACCCTTATCTCTGGTGAAGGAACACTAACACGTTGCAAAATATCTATCGAGGCCTGGAGTGCCTTCGGTATAGAGAGGTTGAGATGAAGAATGAGAGACTCAGATATTTGTCTACCAATCGTTTGAACTGGGTTGAGAGCGGTCATTGGTTCCTGGAAGACCATGCCAATGTCTGAACCTCGAATGTACTCCATGTCTGCTAACGTGAGGTTGACTAGGTCGGTCCCATTCAATTTGACTGACCCTTGCGAGATGCGCCCCATTGGTTGTGGTAAAAGTCGCATTATGGAGTGTGCGGTGACACTTTTCCCACAGCCTGACTCGCCGACTAGACCCACGGTTTCTCCTGCTTGGATAGTAAAGCTTACATTATCAATTGCTTCTAATATTCCCTCGTCGGTATCAAAACTAATAGAGAGATTATTGACTTCGAGTAATGGGCTTGTCACCGGTAATTGACCATGAATTATGATCCTCTATTTCTGTCTTGGCGATACTGATCAAAGACTTTAATTTCAGGTTCGAATGCCAAACCTGACTGACGAGCTTCCAGGGTTTCCTTCTTCATCTCTTGGTCGATCCAGTAGGTAAAGAGTTGAGTTGGTCCCGAGCTATGTTTTTGGCTGAAACCTTCGGGGTATTTTATCCATCTCCAGTTGCCAGTGCGAAAGTAAGACTGTTTGAAGCCCGGTGAAAATGATGCGTAATCATACAATGCTTCATCCAGTTTATGGGCCAGGCTAATCATCTCTTGTTTGTCCGAAGAAGCTCTATATTGATCGATCATAGCGTCTATCTTGGGGTTGGCGACTAGTTCCAGATTATTCGATTGGGTTTTTACCTTACGATCGGGGTTAGTAGAGCCGTCAGCAAGAAATGCCTGATCATAGGCATTAACCGAATGATAGGTTTCCCAGTAACGAGGATACATTTCCAAGCCGACACCAAAGGCAGAGAATAGAATATCATGTTTTTTCTCTTGAGCTTTTTTCCAAGCAGCGGTGCTATCGAGCACTTCAATTCGTAATTCAAGTCCCGCTTTAGCGGCTTCTTCTTTTAATATGGTGAGAACGTCTTTTAAGGCTTCGTATCCGGTGGTTAGAGTAAAAGCAAGTTTCTGTTGATCGCTATTGATGAGTATTCCATCTTCATTTCTAGTGGTGAATCCGGCTAAAGCAAAGTGCTTCAATGCCAGTTCAATATCAAATTGCCTTGTTGTTAGTGTCGGATGGGTAAAATCTCCATAGCCATCAGCAGTTGAGCGTAATCGTTCGTAGTCAGCTCTGAAATATTTTTCTATAACCAACGCCCAATTTGCTGCGTGATTGATGCCGATACGCACTTCTTTTTGATCTAATATTGGTTTTGAGCTATTGATCCAGAGACCATAAGTGGGACGGGGGTGTTGATTATAAAAAGTAGTCTTATGAATATATCCTTTCGCTACACTCTCATGGTCATCCGCCAGCTTGTCGTACCAATACTCGGCCAAGTTGAGCCCAAACTGATCAAGGTCTCCTCTTAGGAAAGATTCGAATACTTTAGCGTTATCTCGAATAATATTAAATTGAATTCTGTCAGGATTAAAACGGTACCGCCAAAAAGAAAGATCTTTTGCCCACCAATTTTCGACTTTGCTCAGTGTTATCGAACGACCTTTCTTAATATCACTGGGTTTAACTTGGTAAGCACCTGTGGTTGGCACAAAGCGCCATTGGTAGCGTTCAACAAAGTCGCCACCGAGCTCTTTATAAAAGTGTTGTGGCGTTGGCGATAGTGAGAGTGTTCGGGCATACATGTCGGGTTTAACATTAGGAATCGAAATCGAAATCGTATAGTCATTATATTTAGTAATATTGGTGTACATGGTGCTGTACCAATTGTTGTACCAAGGTGCGACGATGTCAGTCGAACGGTAGAAAAAGAAACTGAATAAATAGTCATCTGCAGTTACTTTTTCTCCATCAGACCATCGAGCCAATGGATTAAGTTTTATATAGGTTGTTTTACGTTTGGATGACACCGCCCATTGGGTTGCGAGACCGGGAAAAAATTGATTGCTATTATTGGGGTGTGCTTGTGCAGCTGACATTGAAACGTCATCCAGTATCCAGCGACGAAATGATCCGTTTGAGTCTGGACCCACTTGACGAAGAGTACGCGGGAAGTCCTGCAGTGAGTTATATTGTGTTCCTCCTTTAATTGCATTTGGTGAGCCAAACTCTGCTAGCTCTGACCCATTTTCCCACACCAGATCATCCGGTAAGTCAGACAGGTTTTTGAAAGAGAAAAACGATGAGTTAGCTGCATAATAAGCTTTAACTTCGGCCGTGTTATCTGGGGTTTTATTTGCATCGTGGCTTTTTTCAGTATCACTACTATCACTGCAAGCACTGATGAGTAATAACAGCAGTAAGCTTAAATGGCTTGGCAAATTAAGTTTTAATAGACCTTTGAGCACAGGTCACCTCATGGTTGTTGGTTAGCGGTATGCCGTAAATTTTTTGGGATCAAATGCTTCACGTAATGCTTCACCGATAAAAGTAATGAGCGCTAACAGCAGGATAAGCGTACTGAAAGCAGTGATAATAATCCACGGTGCCGTGCGCAGGTTGGCGGTTCCTTGTTTTAGTAACTCGCCCAGACTAGGGGTTGGCGGTGGTAAGCCAAAGCCTAGAAAATCAAGAGCCGTAATAGCGGTGATAGCGCCAACAATAGTGAAAGGCATCAGCGTAATTAAGGTCGAAAGAATGTTTGGCAGAATGTGATGAAAAATAATACGACTGTGGCTGGCACCCATAATTCTGGCCGCCGCAACATAATCTCGAGACTTTTGTTTGTATGTTTCAGTGCGCATAAAGTAAGTCATTGAAGTCCACGAAAATAATACCATGACGAGAAGTAATAAGCCGATTCTACTGGTCATGTCGAAATCGCCAGGCACCACTGAAAACACGATGATAACCATATATAGAAATGGAATGTTTGACCAAATCTCTATTAGTCTTTGAAATATAAGATCGTACACACCACCAAAATAGCCCATCATACAGCCAATGCTGACACCAATTAGATAGACACAAAAAGTGAATCCCAGAGCAAAGAAAAGTGCGATTCGTGTGCCATAAACAAGGCGGGCCAGAATATCTCGACTAGTCGTATCTGTTCCCAGAAAGTGTTTTTGCTCAAAAGACGGTGCCGTTGCTTTAAATTGGCTTCCACTGGTATGATTTTCATTAGGGCTAAAAGGCACTAGAGGCATCAGAACCCAGTTGCCATCCTGCTGATTTGAAAACTTTTTTTGTAGCTCGCGATAATTGGTTTCATAGCTATAGTCCAGGCCAAAGTCAGTGCCGGGGTGGAAAGCAGTATAAGTGGGTAGAAAGAACGTTCCTTCGTATTTGACAATGAGTGCTCGGTTATTGACGAGCAATTCAGCCAGTAGGCTAACCAGCAAGATAAAGGTTAAAATTATGAGGGAGCCATAACCGAGTTTGATTTGACAGAAACGGTTTAGTTTTTTCTGAGTCTGTGGATTAAACATACGCGTTATTGGAAACGAATTCTTGGGTCGACCAATGCGACTAAAATATCTGAAATGATATTACCGATTAGAAGCAATAAACTGCTTAGCAACACGATACCCATCACTACAGGATAGTCACGGTCAATAATTGCATTGAAACCAAGCAAACCAAATCCATCGATATCAAAAATAGTCTCGATTAAAAACGAACCCGATACTAGTAAGGTGATGTTTTGACCGAAGGTGGTTGCTATCGGGATCATCGAGTTTCTCATTGCATGGGCGGTTACCGAGCGACGATACGATACGCCTTTTGCTATCGCTGTTCGCATGTAGTCAGCGGCAAGGTTGTCGAGTAAATGATTCTTTAACAACAGCGTAATTAATGCAAAGCTGCCAACCATATAGCAAATGAGAGGGAGGACAGAATGCCAAATGATGTCGCCAATCTTTTTTGATGAGCTCATTTCGTCGTAACTGAAACTGACAAAACCACCCATCGGGAACCACTCTAATTGAACTGAAAAGTAGAGTAACAAGAGTGAGCCAAGGGCATAGCCAGGAATGGCATAACCGGTAAATATAAGGATGGATGTGAGGGTGTCTATCAGTGTGCGATGTCTGATGGCCTTAAGGACACCCAGTGGTATACACACCAGATAAGTCATCACTAAAGTGACCAATCCATAATAAATCGAGATGGGCAGGCGTTGTTGGATGACGTCCCATACCGGTTCGTTATAGCGATAGGATGACCCAAGATCACCTTGTAACACCTTCCACGACCAGTTCATAAAACTCTCGAGTAATGGTTTGTCGAAGCCATAGTACTGACGAAGTTGATCGAGCTGTTGCTCTGAAATGGCCATGTCTTGGCCTGCTATTGATGTTGATATACCGGTTGAAGCATCTAGCTGTTGTAGCTCCATGATAGCGCGTTCCAGTGGGCCGCCAGGCACGAGTCGAGTGATCGCAAATACGATCACCATGATACCGAGTAGCGTGGGAGGAATGAGTATTAATCGACGAAGTAGATAGTCACGCATGGCGAAGTATTTTCTTTTGAATAGATGGTTTTCATTGTGCTTATGTTGACACAATACGGGTTAGTGTCAAATTCAACTTATGGGTCTGGTTAACGATCTAAACTGATATTTGTCATTTTAAATCAATGCGTATACGTTATGCTAATCACGCGAATAAAATTGAAGTTGGTATTATGATTTTTTCAGATTTTGGCGAACGATTTGCAGGTTACTCGGGCATAACCCATTTGATGGACGACCTAAATGAAGGGTTATTGCAGGATGACGTAATCATGATGGGGGGTGGAAATCCAGCCGCAATTCCAGAAGTACTGGCGATTTTTGAAACCACACTTCAAAAAATGCAAACGTCCAAAGAACTAGTGAGTAGTTTAACGAACTATGATGGCCCTCGTGGCAAGACGGCATTTATAGAATCGCTAACCTTATTTTTTCGAGAGCAGTATGGATGGAATATTACTGAAAAGAATATAGCGCTCACTCATGGCAGTCAGAGTTCTTTTTTTGTGCTGTTTAATTCTTTTGCGGGGCGATCGAAGAGCCAATTTAAAAAGGTGCTAATTCCACTGGTTCCAGAATATATTGGTTATACCGATGTTGGAATCGAAAAGTCGATGATCACGAGTCAATCGGCCAGAATAAATCATTTGGCCAACGGCATGTTTAAGTATCAGATTGATTTTGATAACCTAGATATCACGAATGATACTGGCTTAATCTGTGTGTCGCGTCCTACGAATCCGAGTGGGAATGTGATTACTGATGACGAGTGCCAAAACTTGGCACAGTTGGCAAAAAAGAATAATGTGCCTTTATTAATCGATAGTGCTTACGGTACGCCGTTTCCCAGTATTATTTTTACCGAAGCGACGCCGTTTTGGGATGAAAATACCATTGTTTGTATGAGTTTGTCTAAGCTTGGGTTACCCGGTGCTAGAACAGGCATTGTGATCGCTAACGAAGCGGTAATAAAACAGTTTAGTAACATGACGGCAATCACCAGTCTTGCGCCCGGTGGTATCGGGCCCGCTATTGTTAATCAACTGCTGCGAGATAAATTATTGTTGCCACTGTGTCATGATTTGATTCTGCCATTTTACCGTCAGCGGGCTAAGGCTACGATTGAATTGTTACAAACGGAAATAAATGATCCTCGATTTCATATTCACCAACCCGAAGGCGCCTTGTTTTTATGGTTATGGTTTGAAGGTTTAAAAATAACAACTAGCGAGTTGTATCAGCGTCTAAAACAAAAAGGTTTATTGGTTGTTCCAGGAGAATATTTCTTCCCAGGACAAGAAACCGTATCCCAACATGCCCAAAGTTGCATCCGTATCAACTATGTGCAGAGTGAGGAAGACGTAAAAAAAGGGGTTAAAATTCTAGCACAAGAGTTACGAGCTAACTGGTGAAATAGACCCGTTTAGCTACTTCGAGATGTATCTAAAAAACTAAACTTATTTCAGGTAAAACTCCATTTTAACGCCTGCGAGTTCAATAATGTCGTGACTTTTTAGCTCATAAGCACTTGAACCTATGGGTATATCTGCAACTTTAGGAACCGCGTTATTAGGCCCACCGTCGACATGTATTAAAAAGTAACCTTGCGGCCTGCGCGTAATTGCAGCGACCTGTACGCCAGGCTGTCCAATGGTGGTGAGCGCCTTTTTCAAAATGAGTTCCTTGCCAGCATTAGCACCGCTTAATAACTGTAAGTAAGCTTCTTTATCGTTGATTGATGACGGCGCTGCATTAGTAGTCAAATTTTCCTGCGCCGATTCATCTAGCGCGTTAGCAGCGGGCAGACTTGTTTCACTTGGTTTAATTGCCATAGTTTGCTCAGAATCTTTTTCAGTAGAACTAGAATCATTTTGATAGGTTATTTGATATTTCCCAAGTGTTATATTATCACCATGGAGGAGAGCGTGTTTTTTAACTAGCTTTCCATTAACATAAGTCCCATTGGTGCTACCAAGATCTTCTAAAAATGAATCTTCACGTACCGTGATGAATTGAGCATGTTTACCACTCACAGACAAATTATCAACATAAATGTCGTTATTTGGCTTGCGCCCAATGGTGGTGATTTCTTTGGATAACAGGAATATTTTCTGTTCACCAGAGCTTGATGATGCGATTAATCTTGCGACCATTTTTATATCCAGCCTCTAAAGGTATCTCTATTGGTTAAACCCATTAATCAAACCACGCAATTATCTTTCTAATCCAGGCCATTCGAGTAGAAAAATCTTCATCAACACGACATAGCATGACGGATATATTATCTTTTCCACCTTTCTGGTTTGCCATTGTAATTAATTGAACAGCGGCTTTTTCGAGATTATCACTAAATTTGTTAATAGTTAAGTATATATCCGTATCATCAATCAAGTCTGTAAGGCCATCAGAGCAAAGTAAATAAATGTCTTCTTTTAAAACAAAATCTTCTAAAAGATCCACCTTAACGTTTTGATCGATTCCAAGCGCGCGAGTGACGAGGTTTTTTTTCACTGATTTTTGAGCTTCTTCAGAGGTGTAAAAACCTCTATCAACTAGCTCCTGAAGGAGTGAGTGATCTTTTGTGATTTGTTCTAGTTTGCTTCCTCGAAGTCGATAACATCGAGAATCACCAATATGTACCAAAGACAAAGTACCATTATGGAACAGTAATGCCACAACAGTAGTACCCATACCCTTTTGTTCGGGGTTAGTTTCTGCCTTTTCAAAGACTTGTTTATTGGCAGATCTGACGGCATCTCGGAGATAAATTGACTCTAAAGTGAACTCACTTTTAGAGTCGGTTTTTTTTTGAGTAGTCTGAGATAATTGTTGCTGAATAGTACTAATTATCACATCAACAGCAAGACTACTAGCGACCTCACCACCACGATGACCACCCATGCCATCGGCTAGTACAACCAGGCCAAGCGCACTATCATAGCCAATGCTATCTTCATTCTTTTGCCTAACTTTGCCTGTATCAGTCATTCCTAATATGACTATTTTTTCTTGCAGATTCATCAATAAGTTAAGCCATAAAGGTAAATGCCATTAAATCGGCTGAAGGTTTTATATCAGGTGATATTGCTTAAGCGCATTCTTCATCAACATGTCGTCAACGATAGACAATAACTTGGATCACATACCAACCTGAAGATTTTAAGTCAGGTAAATTTTCAGCAGGCTATATTAAACAGCCAATTAACTAACCACCGGACATCTGTAAATCTCTATTACTAATGGCTGATGTCAGTAAAGAAAAAATTACAATAACAACATAATGATGAGACTCAAGATAGATTCTAATCATTAAAAACCTAAAACGTTATTAAGATTCATTCTGGGTTGTGGAAAGCATAGACTATTTATAAAACCAAACCGAGATCTTGATCACTAACTGACTAAGCAGGGTTAACCTGATTGTTGAGTAATATCGACATATAATTTTAATTTTTGACCTGGTTGAATATATTTACCAATCTTATTCCAGCGTTTGATGTCCGAGATGCGAATATTGAATCGATTTGCAATGTAGGATAGTGAGTCACCTTTCCTAATGGTGTATCTTAATGCCCGAACAGTTTTAGCTTGATCAGAAGTCGATAGGCTGGCTTGTTGAGCTTCAGATGCTCTTTTCGTCCAAACAATGAGCTTTTGTCCTACGCGGAGAGTGTCTATTGGTGCTATGCCATTCCATTTGGCGAGTGCCGCTGTAGTAACGCCATAATTTCGAGAAATGGTCCAGAGGCTTTGACCTGAACGAACAATGTGGGCTTTTTTTGTGCCTGATCGAGGTTTATTTTGTATTTTTTCTAAACGCGCATTTTTAGTCATCGTATAAGTCTTTATCGACTTAGTTGCGGTTGGTATCATCAAATATTTACCTGCGCGTATTTGAGTACCCTTGATATTATTAATACTTTTTATGAGTGATATTGTCGTTCGATATTGGCCTGATATTGTTCCTAAGCTTTCACCGGGTTTAATTTGGTGTCGAATCCAGTTTATACGTTTCTCTGGAGGCACTGCTTGCAAGGCGACTTTAAAAGCATCGGCTTTATCAAGGGGTAATAACAGGCGATGGGGACCTTTAGGTGCAGTAGCCCAACGGTTGAAAGCAGGGTTTAATTGATATAATTCATTGAGCGTAATGTCTGCTAGCTCGGCTGCTAACGCAAGATCCAACTGGCCATCCAGCTCTACCATGGCATAACTATGTTTATTATCGACTGGAAATAATTCCAGGTTATATTTTTCTGGATTCTCAAATAATTCTTTTAGTGCCATAAACTTTGGCACATAGTTTATTGTCTCTCTATGTATTTTTGTTAAATGCCAGAAATCTGTGGGACGATTCTTTTTCTTATTGTAGCGAATTGCTGATCGTATCCTGCCTGGTCCGGCATTATACGAGGCTAACGCCAATTCCCAATCACCATCAAATTGGGCTGATAGACTGACTAGATAACTGATAGCAGCACGGGTTGATTCGATAATGTCGCGACGACCGTCATACCACCAGTTTTGTTTTAGACCGAGGTGCCGACCCGTCGATGGTATTATTTGCCACAGTCCTGAGGCTCTGCCAGGAGAGTAAGCAAACGCTTGGTAGGCACTTTCGACAATCGGTAGTAATGCCAGTTCTGTTGGCAAATTTTGTTTTTCAAGTTCGTTTAAAACAAAAGGTAG
>Ga0208414_1000103_pt1 | contig 92248 bp, 70 predicted proteins | sample AntAceMetag02UKE_FD_184770 | JGI IMG/M metagenome (GOLD analysis project Ga0208414, IMG submission 184770) | Saline lake microbial communities from Ace Lake, Antarctica - Antarctic Ace Lake Metagenome 02UKE (SPAdes) (version 2) | ecosystem: Environmental > Aquatic > Non-marine Saline and... | reverse complement strand
AAGGGACAGCTACAAATATTCCAATAAATATAAGGAGGCTTGTTCTCAAAAGTATCCTTTTTTAGCAGCTAATTCATTAGCTCTCAAGCACTGTTTTGACCAAACCAAAACGTTTTGGACAGTTCTGATGAGAACCTGTATTAATAATAAAATTTCCGTTTGCATCTAATTCACCAGCACTGCTTGCGCTTGTTACTTCAGCATGTTCTTCAGCATCACCAACATGATTTGCCTCTGTCTTAGCGCCATCTTTACAGCACTTTTTCACACATGCCTCAGCAGACCCTCCATAAATACCATTGCAACATTTTAAATAAAATGTTAACCAACCTATAACTAATAATAACAGCAGTAATGGCCAAAACCAACCCGGCTTGCCATTTCTGTAAATTTTATTTGATCCACTTTCCATGTTTATTTTCTTCTATTATTGCTTCAAATTTGCTAAAAAAAACTGAGGTAATAAAATAATTTTATACAATTCTTATTTCGACATCTTATCTGCCAACTTAACTGCATTATATGCATTAATAACCTTTCCAGTTACACTTAATTTAGTAAAACGTGCTTTCTTGCCTTTTTCACCATCACTTGGAACTGGCACTCTTTTTCTATGTTTTATTCCACTTTCCAATAATATCTCTTTTACTTGACTAGCTGTGAGTTTTGGGTAGTAACTCCAAACAAGAGCTGCAAGACCTGCGGCAACTGGCGCAGCCATACTTGTTCCATTAAAAAATTCATAATTATTATCTGGTGTAGAACTATAAATTTGGTAACCTGGCGCAAAAATGTCAACTTGATTTCGTCCATAATTACTAAAACTAGCAGGTAACTCTTTACATGCTGGTCTACTTGCACCAATTTCTAACCAATTTGAAGCAAATCCACCTTCAATGCTATCATTTGGATAGTTAGGACGTAAATCATTATTCTTGTTATCATTTCCTGCTGCATGCACCAAAAGCACACCTTTGGACTCTGCATATTTTACAGCTTCATTTACTATCTTTTTATCCCAGCTAAAAGATTTACCAAAACTCATGTTAATAATTTTAGCACCATTATCAACTGCATAGCGAATTCCATTCGCAACATCCTTATCTCTTTCATCACCATCCGGTACAACTCTAACAACCATTATTTTAGTTGCATTAGAAACACCGTTGATTCCAAGAGTATTGGTTCTATCTGCGGCAATTATACCTGCTACATGCGTGCCATGAGCAGCATCTGGGCCGGCAACATCATTATTTCCATAATACATCTCTGATGAATTAGCATAATCATCTCCAACAATATCTCTAGAATCAAAATCAACATTTAAGTAATATTTTACCTGCTTCTCATAATAATCGTGAGCCCCTTTTACACCATCGTATGTTACCTTAAAAGTTGCCATTGGGTCTCGCTTCATATTACCAGCTAACATTTCTCCAAGCTTTTCGGCATCTGAACCTTTCGTTTTTGATTTCAATAATTCCGCATCAGGATTGTCACTTCCTGTTAATTCCTTAGCTAAATTTAATTTTGTCATTAGATCAGAATATCTTTCATAAAGTGGTTCGAATTGAGCCAATTCTTGGTTTACCATCATCTTTAATGATTGATAGTAGGCATATTTAGCACTTCTTGCTGGGTCATTAATATCTTCTGCTTTAAGATTTCCCTTAAATTCTTTTGATAATTTTCTCAGCAATCTAGTCTTTTCCAAGTTATCTGATCCTACCATTTTGCCATCAGCTCCACCTATAAAATTCCAGCCATAAATATCATCTACGTACCCATTTTTATCATCATCAATTCCGTTTCCTGGAATCTCATCTTCATTCTTCCATAAAACATTTACCAAATCCTCATGCTTAATATCAGTTCCACCATCCATAACGCAAACAATTATAGGTTCTGGGGTTTTACCAGTTAAAAACTCATAGGCTTGATCTAAACTAATTCCGTTTACATCTTTACTTGCCTCTTGAAGATACCAATCCTTAGCAGGTTGTTTTTCATTTTTCTGTGCACTTACTGTACCTGCTAAACCAAAGGCTAAACAAGCAGTTATCAAATATATTAATACTTTCATTACTATTTATAAGGGTCAAAAATACTATTATTCGTCCTATTATATGGTGTAAAAGGACAAAGGATTATATTAGTAAGATTAAATTCTACTAATTTGGCTTTAAAGTTAGTTCGTATTTCAGAATTGAATTTCGCACCATTGGTGGTGAAACACCTAATGAAATAATTCTTTGTTTAGCGTCTAATAAAATTCCAGTAGGTACATTTTTGATTTTAAGTCTTTCTAAAGTAGAATTGGTTGCAAAGCCACTTACCATTTTAGATTCATACAACTTACTGTAATGTTTTATGTAATTCCCACCCCCTCCATGATTCAACGAGACCAATTCAACATCTTCATTTCCAGTCCTTCCAAGAGCATGAAAAGCTGCGCTATCTCTTAAATATTCGGGTGAAAAAGCACGCCAAATATACACATAGGTATACTTTCCTTTATATTTTCTGATGCACCGTTTCTTCATTTTTGTTTTCTCTGGTACACAAAACTTGAAACCGGGAATTTTATCTCCTACATTCAGTGAAAACTTCAAATCAGCAGCCGTATCCCTAAAAAATGTTATAGACTCACCATTGGATTTAATGTTTTTTATAGTGTATGCAATACCTGACCTTTCTAAATAAGCAGATCCTTTTTTACCGCATATCACAGAATTTAGGTTTTTCAAAACACCATTGTATTCTCCTATCATCACTTCATCTATTCCATCATCACCGTATATACCATTGCAATTGACATCTTTAACTCCAACTAAGAAACTATCATGGCCATTGGTGTATTTTGCACCTAATATATTTAGCCGTTTTGTATAGTAAGATGATTCCGAGCCGTGATGAACTCTTCCTCCCAGTATAGGCTTTACAATTTTTTCATCATTCAGATGTAGCATTAAACCATTGGTTTTTGTTCGAAAAATACGTACCAATTCCATCTGATAACCCTTTGGATTATCAGATAATGAAATCACTAATGACTTATCCCTTTCCATGGTATCTGGCACACCATCATCAGTAAAATCAAAATTGTGATTTCTATCCACCCAAATAATTGTAGTAAAGTTGGTATACCGAGGGTTGGATGATAAAAACAAAGTGTGGTTGCCCATCACAGGGTGACTAGCTGCTCCATTAAATAAGTATCCATAGCCCATAGGGTAAGGAAAATATCCTTTTGGTAAAACAACTTCATGCCAAGTAGCTTGTCCGTCTTCCTTAGCTGAATTAATATCCAAAGGGTTAGCTACTTTGTTTCCTTTAAGATAAAACATATTGGTAATATACCTCAGCCGGGAATACTCAGCATCCTCTGCCCTAAGATCTAAAGGAAGTGTAAGGTTTTGTGCAATTGATAAGTTGCCAAGGGAAAAGCATATTAAAATAGTACAAGCTCTGTTCATGTATTAACGTCTAGAGCTAAATAATCTAAATAAAAAATACAGGAAAGTTACCACAGCTGAAAGTGCAGCAACAACATAAGTCATTGCAGCCCATTTTAAAGCATCTTTAGCACCGGCATGTTCTGTTTCACTAACAACTCCATAATCATCCATCCATGCTAATGCCCTTTTGCTAGCGTCAAATTCTACTGGCAATGTGACTAAAGCAAATAAGGTTAATACTGCATAACATACAACTATTATAGTAAGTCCTATTCCGGCAGAATTTAATCCTATTCCTATAAACCCACCAAAAAGCATGACCATATTTAGCACCTTACCACTAACATTTTGAATTGGAACTAATTTACTTCTTAACTGTAGCATACTATATGCCGTTGCATGTTGTACCGCATGCCCACATTCATGAGCAGCAACAGCAGCACTCGCCGCACTGTTTCCAAAATAAACGGGCTCACTTAAATTAACTGTTTTATTTGTGGGGTTATAATGACCTGTTAGTGAACCTGGCACTTGAGTAATTTTAACATCACTGATGCCATTATCAGATAATATTTTCTCGGCAATTTGTTTTCCAGTCAACCCATTGGCTAATTTTACGTCGGAATAATGCTTAAATTTAGATTTTAGCCTTCCACTTACCAGTGCACTTAATAGCGCAAAAACACCAAATATTATAAAGTATCCCATCATCCTGAGAACCTATAAATCATATAAATAATACCAGCCAAGAATAAAAAAATGCTAATTTTATTTATCCCATGCATCACTTTTAAGTTAAAGCTTTTTGGGCCATCCTGTTTTTTAAATGTTAAATAACCCCAGATTTTTTTTAGTACTTCCATCATTAAAATTGCATAAATAAGCTGCGTTTACCTATACATATAAACAAAGATAAGTTCTTTTAGGAATTTGCTAATGTAATTCTCGACTAATGCTTGTATTGTGCATTTTAGATTTAAACTTAAGTCTTCGACCTAAATACATTCAATGGCAAACCGATGGAATTGTCCAAAAACAGTTTAAAGCAAAAATAATAAACCTACCTCAACAAGGTTACATTGCCAAATAGCTGGCGTAGTTCATCTTTAGAATCTATAAAATCAATTCTATAAACATAAACTCCTGTAGGTACTGGTTTCCTCATATAATAACCATCCCATGATTGCCACATATTATCCGTTTCAAAAAGTTTCTCACCCCATCGATTATAGACTTTATAGCTGTAATTTTTCGTTGAATAGACGTTTCCATTCCAACGTAAAGAATCGTTTTTACCATCGTTATTGGGACTAAAAGCATTTGGCATCCAAACATAAATGGGACAACTATCCTTTACTGTTGTTTGTCCAAAAGCTCTGCATCCTAGAGAAGAAGTTACGGTTACAGAGTAAGTACCCGGAAACCCTGCCATAACAATTCTCGATTGCTCCCCATTGGGAAGCCAAGAATAAGTGGATCCAGGATTACCCGCATCCAAACTTATAGAGCTGCCCTGGCATATAAATAGGTTCTGCGGTAAGTTAACTGCAATTGGAGCTTCTTGAGTTATTGTGAAGTTTCTCCATTGGCTATCACAAGCACCAAATCTATCAGAATAATCATCAACTGAATAAACCACACCGGTATAGTTACCAGGTTGGGTGATATTGACCGAAGCGGTAGTTTGATTGTTGGGTTTCCATAAATACCGGTATATACTATTTGCTAAGCCACTCGTGTAATTGATATTGACATTTGAACTGCAAACGATAGAATCTCTAAAACTAAAATTGGGAATTACAGAAACGAATGCATTCATCCGCCAAGTATCCAAATCCTTTTGCCCATTGGAGAAAGTTGTTTCTACATAAACCCAATATATACCAGCTACTTTATATTCTAAACCTCCACAAACACTATCCTCTCTAAACCCAGGCATTACTTGTGTTGCACCTGAATAGGTCCATTTCCAAGCGACCGCTTGAGCTGAACCCGTACTGTTAATAGTTAGTCTCACATTTCTCACTTTATGGCAAAAAGAGAGTTCATTATAAGCCCATGATGAATGGCTATACAATAAGGCAAATAAGAATAATATTAACGAAACAGTTCTTTTCAATAGCAGCAAGTTAGCATTTAACTAGTTTTATACAAGAATCTTACCTCCTAAAATTTTCACTTTTTTAAATTATAAACTACACTAATTCATTCAGGACAACACACTCTTTTGCTGCCTTAACATCATGTACCCTTAAGATATTTGCTCCTTTTTGCAATGCTATGGCATGTAGAAAAGTGCTTCCATTAAGGGCTTCCTCTGGGGTGATATTTAAGGTCTTCCAAACCATGCTTTTTCTTGAAACTCCAATTAATAATAGTGAATCTAAAATTTTAAAAGACTCAAGTTCGGATAGTATTTGAAAGTTGTGCTTTTGAGTTTTACCAAACCCAAACCCTGGATCTATGATACAATCTACAATACCCGATTCCCTTATTACCTGAAGCCTTTTGATAAAAAAATCTATTATTTCTTCAATTGGATTCTCATAAATCGGATTGTTTTGCATTGACTCTGGAATTCCCTTTTTGTGCATAGCGATATATGGAACAGAAGCCTTTGAAACCACTTCTAACATATTGGGATCATCCAAACCAGCCGAAATATCATTTACAATATCAGCTCCTATCTCTATTGCATATTGGGCCACTTCAGCATGGTAAGTATCAATACTAATCCATGCTTCTGGAAAAGCGTTTCTTAAACTTTCTATTACAGGAAGTACGCTATCCCTTTCTTTACTTGAACCAATTTGTGTAGCCCCAGGTCGCGTACTTTGTCCTCCAATGTCTAATATGCCTGCTCCTTCATTCAGCATTATTTCAGCAGTTTCAACCACCTTATCAGGAATAATTCTGCTTCCTTCATGAAAACTATCTGGAGTAACATTAAGTATTCCCATTACAATGGGAGAATCAATTTTAAGGAGTCTATGCTTACTTCTCAGTAGCGCCATTATTGATTAATAACGAACTTTCCAGTATAACGCTTATTTCCGGAGTTCAATTGATACACAATTAATTGATTTGAAGGTAGTCCATCAGATTTCAATGTTTGACCTTGCATATTAAAGTATTTTAATTCTTTGTGCTTAAACGGCACTACCAAATTTCTTCCATCCCAAAAAATATCAGGACTATTGCTTATTAATTGAAGCGAAGAACTGTTTTTACTATGCCATTTACTTGGGTAAAACTTACAATACACAGGATAGTGATCTGAAGTGCTAGAGCCATAACTGCTTATATAATTATCCAACCTAAACACATCGATATCCGTATCTGAGATAAACCCATTCTTGGTATTCTTTGAAACACAAATATGATCTATCATATTTGAGTAATACACCGTTGATTGTTCACCGGCATCTGTTAAAATTTCAGACGCAAAGAAAAAATTACTAGTGTCATTTGCAAACTGTCTGAAAGGTGAAGTTTGATTATTGTATATACTTTTGTCTAAGTCGTCATTCCAATCTCCTATCACAAAGAAAAATTTACCTTTACAGTTATCATTTAAATAGTTTCTTAGACCATCAGCTGCGGTTTTTCGTCTGTTTAGTGCTAAGGCCTTGTCACTATTGCTTCCTGTATTTGCTTTCATATGCAAAACAAAGAAATAGCAAGTATCTATTCGGTTATCATGTTTGTATTCAAGTGCCACTTCTAATGGTAATCGGCCACTAGCAAATTCATATTGGTACAATGCTAGAATATGTTTTTGATAGATAAAAGTGAACTTATTCTTGTTATAAATCAAGCCAGTTTTTTGCGTTTGACTCCATGTTGACAAAACACCATTGTATTCATTTGATAAGTTGCTAAGCAAAGAGTCCCAGGCAGTTTTATCTGCAATTTCTTGCAAACCCCAAACATCAATCTTGCTTTTCTTGAAAACATCTACCACATTGTCAAACTGTTTCGTATCATTGCTTGGACCATAGTTAAGGTCTCCAAACCACTCTACATTCCATGTTGCCACCTCCAAAGTAGAGTCTGTTCCGATAGCTGGAACATTTTGAGCACATGCTGAAACAAAGACGCATGCGAGTGCTATTACCAATCCTTTTATCATTATTAATTTCTTTTATCTAATCCCCAATGGAGCTTATTTCTTAACGTATCCATAAAGTTATCATTTGGCAAACGAACTAAAATCACTTGATGGTCTGCCTTTTTTACGGCGAGTTGTGACTCCCGGTTAATTGAACATGAACGGGAATCTAATCCTGCCATATAATTACTTGCTCTACCTTCAATCTCGAAGCTAATAACATAATTGTCAGATACCACCACAGGGCGAACATTTAAATTGTGTGGTGCAATTGGTGTTATAATTAAGTTCTCTGAGTTTGGGAAAATAATAGGACCTCCACAACTAAGCGAATAACCTGTGCTTCCAGTTGGTGTGCTCACTATCAATCCATCAGCCCAGTAGGAATTCATAAATTCTCCATTCAAATAGGTATGAACCACAATCATACTGCTGGTTTCCTTTTTATGAATAACAAAATCATTTAATCCATAATTATATTCAAAAAGGTCATCGGAAGATTCTACTGCTAGCAAAGTTCTTGAATCTAAGGTGTATTTCCCTTTCTCCAATTGCTCAATTACTGTTTTTAAATCATCAGATTTACCATTTGCTAAAAAACCTAGCCTTCCTGTATTAATACCTAAGACCGGGATATTACTATCTCGCACAATGGTTAATGCATCAAGTATAGTTCCATCTCCACCTACACAAATAAGGAAATCTATAGGTTTATTATTAGCATCACAATGCTTAATTTCTTTTATAAAATCTCCTTGTTTTTGAGTATTGTAATACGTCAAAAGTTCGTTGGTTGAAAAAACCTCATGGTTTCTAGATTTCAATTTATCAATAAGTTCAAAGAAAATCTTCTCATGATTTTCTTGTCCAATTCCTTTTGTAAAAACTGCAATTTTCATGTTTTAAAACGCATTCCTAAATGAAACATTCCCAACCACATTGTTCAAGCGATTAATTGCAACATCCATTCGAATAGTAGAATTATAATAAGCCAGTGCTTGCAAGCTAATCCCAATGCTATATAAATTCTCTTTTGCCATGCTATTGCCAATTGTAACGGGGTTTATAAGCTTCCCATTCTCCACAAAGATACTGCACCATAAACTAAAGGGCATAGTTCCATAATTACCAAACCAGTTTTTATTGGTGAGTTTGACTTTATTGCCATTTCTCAATGCATAAGCAAGTGATATTTTTCCTAAAGCAAACCCTTTAGAAACAAAAGAATAAGGTTCATATCCACGGATATAGTTTCGGTTCAACCCTAAACCTGAGGAATAATAGAATGGAGCACGTTCGGCTTGATAATTAAAAGCGACGCCTCCCTTCAGAAGCCATTTTTTATTTAGACTGTAGTATTTATTTGCCTTTAAATTTATTTCTGGATAGGTCCATGAATTCTTATTGCCTAAAACATGAAAAAGGTCGATAGTAGCTTTAATAAATGAGCCCCCAACTGGAAAATGCTGTTGAACTCTTTTGTCCAAGGTGAATCCAAGCCCCATAGAATATTGCTTAATTAAACTATCCTCCAATGAAAATGCATTTGCTGATCCTAATCTAGGTGAACTAAAAACTCTCTCATTTTCAACATGAACGTCAAAAAGAGAATAAAGTCCTTTTCTCCAATTTAATCCTGCCTTTATTGACCTTAAATTTAAATGAGGGTTATCTCTATTATCCCATACTAGGGTGTCATCTGAAACCCCCGTTTTCTGTTGAGATCTAAATCCAGCACCGAGCTTAATATTAAAACCCATGTCCCAATTTGTGCCTTGTGGCACTTTCTCATAGGTTATAGAACCACTGGAATTAAAACCCACAAGCGCAGAAACTGTGAGTTGATTCTTTAACCCTTTTATGTTTTTGGCAAATAAATCAGCCCCTATAGCAATGCGGGAAAAATCTTTATCTCCGAGCCATTGTGAAAAGTTTGGGTCTGCTAAACTAACTTTTGGTAAGCCCCAAAAGTATACTTTTTCTAAAGCCCTAATTCTTAAAGTAGTATCATTGATCATTTGCAAATCAACTCCGGTAAAGAGACCCAAAGACACTATTCTATTTTCAAATTCAAAGAATACAGATTCTGCGTCCATTAAAGAGTCGCCAAATGAAAATGGCATTTCACGTTCAACTACTTGAATTTTGGTCAATTCAATATTTGTGTAATCTATTCTCTTTATCACAGTTTGTGACCATAGGTCAGAAACACAAAAGAGAATAATTAGGCAAAAAATAGATTTTACTTTTCCCAAATTTGAAACTCAAAAGCGTATTGATGTTTATCATCTATTGGATGAAATTCTTTGTAAGTGTTCTTCCAATTTTTATAGGTTGGAAAGAATGTATCGGCATTTTTAAAAGCAGCATCTACTTTAGTAATATAAAGTCTATCTGCATATGGCAACATTTCATTATAAACTTGACCACCACCAATAATCATTAACTCTATTGAATCCTCCGCTACCTTTATTCCCTCTTCAATTGTAGAAACTGGGACAAACCCTTCTGGCAAAGACTTAGATCTAGTTAAAACTATATTATTGCGGTTTTTTAATGGCCCAGGTAAACTCTCCATAGTTTTTCGACCCATTAATATTGGCTTTCCTTTCGTATGTTTTACAAACCACCTAAAATCGTCTGGCAAATGCCAGAGCAAATCATTTTTGGCACCTATTTCTAAATTCGCACCATGGGCAGCAATTAAACTAATGATTGGACTAGACACCATACAAAGGTAAAATTATAAATTGACTTTTTTAATTCTGCCAAAGAATGGAAATCATTTGAAAATTGTACCTTCGAACAACTATGCGGATATTGTGCTCTTTGCTGTTTAGCTTAGGTCTTTTTAATTCTTGTTTATCACAAATTCAAGCAACGGAAAAGCAATCCTATGTGGCTTTGGTAGATGAGTGCTTTAACGAAAATGAATTAAAAGGAAAGGGTATTGAAATTGGCTCTCGTATTGACAATATTGTCACATTAAGAACAACAAACAAACAATCTAAAATACCAAACCCTTATCCTGGAATAGTTTATTTACAAAAGGCTAATCGGATTAAGCCTGACTTAGTGAGAGTATTGCCAGATATGAAAGTTGACTCTGTGCATGGAAAAAACGAGTTGAAACAAGCTTATACTGGAAAAGATGTAATTATAGGAATCACAGATTGGGGATTTGATTACACGCATCCACAGTTTTATGATACAAGTTTAAAACACACAAGAATATTAGCAGCTTGGGATCAGTTTAAAACTTCTGGACCACATCCTAGTGGATATAACTATGGAACTGAGTACGAAGGCGAGAACGAATTACTTGCGGCTAAATCAGACACGTTTAACATATACCAATATGCAACACATGGCAGCCATGTGGCTGGAATAGCTGGAGGAAGTGGCGGCGGAACGGTGCATAGAGGAGTTGCATTTGATGCTAATTTCCTTTTTGTAACATTCTTAGTTGATGAAGCGGCAGTGCTGGACGCCTTCGCATGGATGAAGAAGAAAGCAGATTTTTACCATAAGCCTTTGGTGATAAATATGAGTTGGGGCTTATATCATTTCGGTACACTAGACGGTACTTCTATATTTAGCCGGGCTATTGATAATTACTCAAAAAACGGAGTTGTGTTCGTAACTTCAGCTGGAAATAATGGCGATGAAGTTTTCCATATAAAAAAAGAGTTCAACAAAGATACCTTTAGAAGTCAAGTTAGATTTTACCCTTACGCGGCACATCCTTCAATGTGGGGACAAAGCATAAGCATGTGGGGAGAAAAAAATCAAACCTTTGACGCTTCTTTTGAGGTTTACACCTCTAGCAAAGCAAAGCTGGCAAATAGTCCTATCTTCAAAACGCTAGGTAATCAAAAGTCTTCTGATAGTTTCTTGGTCTTGAACACCGACACAGTTTTTTACAAAACAGAAACAGTTGAATCTCATTCTTTGAACCAAAGACCTCATATTAGGTTGCGAATAAAAAACACCAATACCAGTTTGCAAATTGCACTAAAATCTTCAGCCAAAAGTGGCATAGTGCATTATTGGAATGTAGTTGAACTTACCAATGATGTGGGAAATTGGGGTATGCCTTTTTCGGCCTGGCAAACAGGTTGGTTAGCTGGAGACAACAAATACGGGATTGGAGAGCCGGCTTGCACTAGGTCAGCTATTTCTATTGCTGCACATAGTTCTGAGTTTAAAGCTCCTGGAGGAAATACAGTAGGCGGTCAAATTGCGAATTTTAGTAGTATTGGGCCAACTATGGATGGAAGAGTAAAGCCAGACCTATCTGCTCCTGGGGTGAATGTCGCATCCTCTATATCATCGTTTACCACGAGGCCATATACTTTGCTAGAAAATGTAATGTTTAAAGGCAGAAATTATCCGTATTCAAGGTTTTCTGGAACCTCTATGAGTTCACCTGCAACAGCAGGAGTTGTGGCTTTAATGTTACAAGCAAATCCTGATTTAAGTGCAGATAAGATTAAAAGTATATTAAAAGAAACCGCAAGACAAGATAATAGAACAGGAATTATTTCTGATAGTGGAAGTACAACTTGGGGTTGGGGTAAAGTAAATGCTTATGCCGCTGTTTCACTTGCCGAACAATCTAAAGAAAGTGCCGCAGAAAATTTAGATAAAATTTTCCCAAATCCATCTCAAAGTCAAATCTATTATTCTGGTGAAAATGGCAAACTATACAATGCCAAAATTTACAACCAGACTGGAATGAAAATAGCGGAGGACAAAATTGGATTAAGAAGCGGATTTGACATTTCTAAAATTGCTTCAGGGCTTTATTATGTGGCAATTGAGAATGAAGGATTTAAGATTTTTAAACTTCAAGTACGCTAAGATTTAGAACAATATTAACAAAGCTTAGGAAGTTAAACAATAGTGGAGCTTTGATGCTTAAAAACCCTACCTTTGCAGCCAATTATGGAAAACCGTATTGTAGCCATTGTAGGTAGGCCCAATGTTGGGAAAAGCACCCTTTTTAATAGATTAACAGGGCATAGAAAGGCTATTGTGGATGACCATAGTGGAGTAACTCGTGATAGGCACTATGGTGTTAGTGATTGGAACGGCATGGAGTTTACGGTTATCGACACTGGTGGTTTTGTGCCAGACAGCGACGATGTTTTTGAAAAAGCCATCCGTGAACAAGTCCATATTGCCATGGAAGAAGCTTCCGTGTTGCTATTTGTAGTTGATGCTATTTCCGAAATACATCCGTTAGACACTGAGTTTGCTAATATTTTGAGAAGAACCAAAAAGCCGGTTATTTTAGTAGTAAATAAAGTAGATAATGATACACTCAGATTTCAGACTTCCGTATTTTATCAATTGGGATTTGATGAACTATTTGATATAAGTAGTGCAAGTGGTGGTGGAACTGGTGAACTCATGGATAAAGTGGTTGAAGAACTTAAAGAGTTAAAACCATACGAAGATGTTACAAGCCACCTTCCTAAAATTGCAATCGTTGGAAGACCGAATGTTGGGAAAAGTTCTTTCATTAATGCCCTTATTGGTGAAGAGAGAAATATTGTTACGGATATTGCTGGTACAACACGTGACAGCATAAATACAGTATACAATGCCTATGGCAAAGAGTTGGTTCTAATAGATACCGCTGGTATTAGAAAGAAAAGCAAGGTTCATGAAAACATAGAGTTTTACTCCGTAATGCGAAGTGTAAAAGCTTTGGAGAATAGTGATCTTGTTGTCATTCTTTTGGATGCAGAATTGGGAATGGAATCCCAGGACTTAAACTTATTCTGGTTAGCACATAGACAAGGAAAAGGAATCGTTGTACTTGTAAATAAATGGGATTTAGTTGAAAAGCAAACGAATACGCACAAAGATGTAGAAGATTTTATCAGAGAGAAAACCGCACCTTTTGTAGATTATCCTATTATGTTTATTTCCGCTTTGAATAAGCAAAGAATTTTCCAAGCTATGGAAACTATTATGGAAGTGCATGCTAACCTTACTGTAAAAATTAGCACGAATAAATTGAACAACTACCTTCTTCCTATAATTGAGGCCACCCCACCACCAAGTAGGAAAGGGAAGTTTGTAAAAATCAAATACTTGACACAATTGCCGACCAAAAAAGTGTGTTTTGCTTTGTTTTGTAATTTACCTCAATACGTTGCTGAAAGTTATACTCGATTCTTAGAAAATCAGTTAAGACAGGAGTTTGATTTTAAAGGTGTACCTATTACATTATTTTTCAGAAAGAAAAATTAATAGATTATTTAGTCTTGTAATATTTGCTCCACAGCTTTTGAATAATCCCATCTTTCAAACCCACATTTGGCGCCATAATTTCTTGTATTTCGCAAGACTTCAAAATATCTATTATTATATCGCCAGCAAAACGTATAACCTGGGCTCGATCTGGATTTAACTTAAGGTCATAAACCATCTCATGTTCTGTCATTGGTTTAATCATCTTTAAAGTGGATATTAGTTTCTTGGTATTGTTAAACTCATGAGATTTCGTTCCGCTAATTTGATTGAGCTTCACAATGTTTCCACCAGTTCCAATAGCTTGTAAATCATTGTTGGTTTCGCTGCTCAACTCTTTCAACCATGCTTTCATTCTGTCTTGTTCTGATGATTTGATTTTACCCTCCTTGGCTCTCACTGTTCCAATATCAAAACTTTCAAATTGCTTCACTTTTCCATCTTTTAAATAAGCCAACTCAGTACTTCCACCACCAACATCAATATGCAACAAATGGTGTTTCCTTGGAATTTTTTCTAGAATAGCTAGCTGAATCAGGCGACTTTCTTCTCTACCTGAAATAACATTTATTTTTACTCCTGTTTCTTTCTTTATGGATTTAATAATCTCGGTGCTATTGTTAGCATCCCGCATTGCACTTGTTGCACAAGCCCTATAAAAATCAACATTGTAGACTTCCATTAATAAGGCAAAGGCCTGCATAGATTTATGTAGGAGGTCAATCTTTTGTTTGCCAATTTCATTTTTATTAAATACATCTTCACCCATCCGCAATGGCAAACGAGTAAACTCAATAGTCTTAAATTCTGTATTACGTTTATCTATTAATAAGGGTCTAGCAATGGCAAGTCTCACCGCATTACTTCCAATATCAATGGCGGCGAATTTCATATTCTATCTGTCTGAATAAAGAGCATGTCAAAAAATTCCTTGCTTTCTTTAAAGTCTTCAACAATAACAGTAAAGAAACCTGGGTCCATTTCTTGGGACCATGTTTCCTGAACATCATTTAACAAACAAAAAAGATCATCCCTGTCTTCTTCCAAGGCACCCTTTAAAAAATCCATACTATTGCTAATGCTTAATTGCAATGGGCATTTCTCTTCAGGCAGATCGCATAAACAGTCGAAAAGGGCATCTAGGTTATTTCCAAAATAATCTGGAAACGACAATTCTTCACTCAAGAACAAATAAAGGTCTTCTAATTTGTGAATTGTTGATCCATCAACATTCAATTGATAGGCCTCCTTTGAATCTATTTTTTCGATATCTTTGGTTATTAAAATCATCTAATTTGCTTAAAAGTTTTGTAATGGTCTTTGGTATAATAAGCGGTACCTATATCCCCTGTCACTAATCTTTCTGCGCCCCTATTTTTTCCTTTTATCTTGGGTTTTACATCCCATTCTTTATACTGTATTTTAGAATTATGATTTGAGATTGGTAACCGTTTCTCCCGATTATAAAACTTTCTACCACCAACGTACCCTTGTTTAGCTCTATTATTTAAACTAATGTATTCTAAAACTTCAACAACATAATTTGGAACATTTGAAATTTCCGCTGTGTTATTATCGGGTAATGTTTCAGAAGGTTGAACTTTATCGCCTACGGTTTGAATATATGCTATAGCAAATACCAAAGCAATAAGCCAACCTAACCAAGGGAACCATTTCTTCCAATGCATGATTCACAAATCTAAAACAAGCTACATCCTCATACAAGGATAATTCTATCCTATAAGCTAAACTAATAGAAAAACTGGATTCTGCCACAATGGCTTAAATAATCTTTAAATATTAGGTATGCCTACCAAATATGTCTGCAATAGATGTTAGTTTTGCGCCACAAACCCAATTGGTTTGTGTTTTGTTATAGTTAATCACAAATGAGTACACCTAAAAACAAAAAACCTATTAAAGGGTTTAAATTCAATGCTTATATATTGTACGGAATACTTTTCTTAGTATTATTGGTATTCATCTTCGTTCCTGAAGATAAAGGTAAGAAAATTGATTGGTCTCAAGCTAAGACCATGTTGCAAAAAGAACACGTTGATAAAATAGTGCTGCATAATGACCGTTTTGCAAACGTCTTTCTAAAAAAGAATGCCAAAGACAATGAAAGCTATAAAGGAAAAATAAAGAAAACTCAAAGCATAATGGCTACTGAAACTCCAGATTTCAGTTTTGAATTTGAGAAAGATTTTTTAAACTCTGAATTAAAGGAATTAAAAAGAACAATTCAGGCTAAGAACCCTGAGTATGAACTACCTGTTGTATTTGACAGCAGTAGTAACATGTTTGGTGGAATCTTGAATATGTTATTAATGTTAGGACTTGTTCTGTTTCTTATTAGCATGCTCATGCGCAGAATGGGTGGTGGTGCCGGCGGTGGCGGTGGTCCAAGTATTTTTAACATTGGAAGAAGTAAAGCACAATTATTTGATCAAGATAAAAAAGTTAAAGTAACCTTTAAAGATGTTGCAGGCTTAGAAGAAGCAAAGACCGAGGTAATGGAGGTTGTTGATTTCTTACAAAATCCTAAAAAATACACAAATCTGGGAGGTAAAATCCCTAAAGGCGTACTTTTAGTAGGTCCTCCAGGAACAGGTAAAACCTTACTCGCAAAAGCAGTAGCTGGCGAAGCAGGCGTTCCATTCTTTTCTTTAAGTGGATCTGACTTTGTGGAAATGTTTGTAGGAGTTGGAGCTAGTAGAGTGCGCGACTTATTTAAACAAGCGAAAGAAAAAGCACCTTGTATTATTTTTATTGATGAGATTGATGCGGTAGGTAGAGCAAGAGGAAAAAACCCTGCCCAAGGAGGAAACGATGAAAGAGAGAATACGCTGAACCAATTGCTTTCTGAGATGGATGGTTTTGGTACAGATAGTGGAATTATCATCATGGCCGCAACAAACCGTCCCGATGTATTAGATCCAGCTTTATTAAGACCAGGAAGATTTGACCGTCAAATTGGGGTAGATCGTCCAGATATTAAAGGAAGAGAACAAATTTTCAAAGTGCATCTAAAGCCACTTACTAAATTAAAAAAGGATGTAGATGCTAAAAAACTGGCTGCTCAAACACCAGGGTTTGCAGGCGCCGAAATAGCGAATGTATGTAATGAAGCCGCTTTAATTGCTGCTCGTGGAAACAAGGAAATGGTTGAAATGAAAGATTTTCAAGATGCTATTGATCGTGTTATTGGTGGATTAGAAAAGAAAAACAAGATTATTTCTCCAGAAGAAAAGAAAATTGTTGCCTACCATGAGGCAGGTCATGCCGTGGCTGGCTGGCACTTAGAACATGCAGATCCTTTGTTAAAAGTATCCATTGTTCCAAGAGGATTAGCCGCTTTGGGATATGCTCAGTATTTACCAAAAGAACAATATTTATACAGAACCGAACAGTTGCAGGACAGCATGTGTATGACACTGGGAGGAAGAGCAGCAGAACAGATTTTCTTTAATAAGATTAGTACTGGCGCACAAAATGATTTGGAAAGAATTACTAAGTTAGCTTACAATATGATCATTATGTATGGTATGAATGCTAAAGTTGGACAAGTATCATTTAATGATCCAACAGGCGAATATGGATACCATAGACCCTATAGTGAGAAAACTGCTGAACTTATAGATAATGAAGTTAGAGCAATGATAAATGAAGCTTATCAAAGGACTATAGACCTTTTAACTGATAAAAAGGAAGAGGTTGAAAAAGTGGCTCAAGAATTATTGGAGAAAGAAATTATCTTTAAAGATGATATAGAAAGGCTTATTGGCAAACGTCCTTACGCAGAAGAAGTAGTTGTTGAAGAAGAAGAAGAGATTATTGAAGAAACTCCAGTAACTGTAGTTGATGAAGAATCGATAGCAAGTGACGAAATCTCAATTGATGAAACTTCAGAAATAAAAACTGAAGGCGAAACTAAAGAATCAACTGATTCTGAAGATGAAGAAACTAAAACCGAAGATTAACTCTTTCGAAGTATTACTTCCATTGAAGAGTTCAGAGACTGTAGCTCTTTAATAAATGCCTTCTTATCTTTTGGGGATATTAAAACAGTATCCTGTTTAGACTTAATTTCTAAACGATCTAAAGAAGCTGCAGGTGCACTCAGCGGATTTCTAGTTTCCTTAATTCGCGTGATTCCATTAATATCTATTGATTTATTTATAAGAAAAGATGCCTTAACTTTTAGGATATTACCATCAATAATATAATAGGTAGACCTAAATAAGAAGAAGATTGCTAGCGTTGTAATACATATGATGGCAAGTGCCGCCCATTCTTTTTGAAATGCAAGGTATATTGAAAGCCCAGCCATAATCATGAGTAATGGAAGTGTAATTTCTAAGCCTATTTTTGAATTGTAACGCGTCACAGCCTCACAAGGGTAAGCCCAAGCCTAATTTATTTCAATATCTAACCGACTAAATCCATTATGGATTTGACGAAGAGTATAAACGATATTCTAAAACACTTTGGTTAGCCATGTATTGAATTAAATGAACCTTGCATTTACTTTGTAGCTACTTGCTACCCAAAACAGCTAAATATTTCACTCCACGTAATCTCTTTTACTGCTTTCTAGGCCTTTTTCTAGTTCAACAAGTTTTTGTACTTGTGTCATTCTCTTTATTTCAATCAGACACAGATCAGATGATTATGTGGGAGGCGGCAAAAGATATGAGCCAAGGAAACTTCTATACTCCATATTTTTATGGCCAACAGTACAATTCTATGGCCGAAGCACTTTTAGCCGTTCCATTTATATTAGGTGGACTTAAAATATGGTATGCAGTACCTCTGAGCACATGGATTATGAGTCTTACTCCATGGTTAATACTATTTGCTTATGCCAATAAATGGAAGAACTATTCCGGTGGTATACTGATTCTTCTGTTGTTTTTTACATTGGATTCTCAATTTTCCATACTAACTCACATGAGCCGAGGATTTGTTCAAAGTATATTCTTTACTTTTATCGGTTTAGGCTTTTGGTGGTTTGGGAAACAAAAACCAACCCACTTTTTCCTGCTGGTTTTCTTTTCACTATTTGGCTTCTTGCAAGTTCCCAACAATGCATTATTGTTCCCATGCATTGCTCTATTAGCATGGAATTCGAAATGGTTAAAAAAACCATATATTCTCTCAGCCATAGGTGGTATATGTATTAATGCTATCCTTTTTGTATTGGCTAATAAATTTTATTTAGGCAATTCAGATTTTATAGTTCACCCAAATACTGGTGTTGCTGCCAGCATAGATATCCTTGTAAATAATCTAAAATCAACAGGGATGTTATTCACCCATATTTTTAAAGGAGGTGAATATGCCTTCTATACATTTTTATTAACTTCTATTCTTGTTGGAATAGTTAGTAAGAAATATTGGCAAATGGCACTTTTTCTTGCTTTGATTGTTTTAACACTTTCCATTAATAAAGTAACAGATACAACTGAGTCGGTTTTCTTTAGTGGTGGTCGATTTTACTTAGCCATTCCTTTTTGCCTAACCTTATTCTTAAATCAAAAAATCAACCTTAATTCTAAAATGCACCTTGGCTTGGCATTTTTATGCATTGGCTTATTTCTAACACAAACTGGAAAGATAGATTCTGATATAAACACTAAACCATGGCGTGCCAAGTATTCCCCTGTTTTAACCTTTACATTAGATGAGTTAAACTGTGCCTGTGACAGTATTAAACGCATTAGTAAAAGTGCTGAGGCCATCATAATTCATGATCATTATTTCGTAGAAGCCCTAAGCATAGGTTGTCCTATTCTTATAGATAGTTTCCCAATGAGTTCTAGATATGGGTATGAGAGGAGACCATGGTTTAAGAAAAAACTAGATGCGAGTAAGCCAAATGAACTAATTATTTTAGACCGATTTGGAAACATAGACTCCATAAAGTTCTTATTCCCAAATGCCACGCCAATCTGGATAGAGGGACAAGCGTATAAATTAAAAAACAATAAGGCTTTAGAGGTAGATTCCATTATGAAACGCTGGAATGGCATTCCAAGAATAGACTAATGGATATTGATTTTGTTGGACAAATAATCTATTTTGTTTAAACATTTCATTTTTTTTCTCATCAAAACAAAAAATAGTCCTAGTTTTGTATTGTTAGTTTTTCAAACAATCCTAGCCGATTGCAAGAAAATGAAAAGGGAACTCCAGTATTATTCTGGGACTGTACCCGCAGCTGTAATCTCAAGAACAAGAATATTTTGTTCAGGAATTTCAAAAACCACTGGCGAATCGCTAACGTCGGGAAGGTGAAATTTTAAGAGAAAAGTCAGAAGACCTGCTAACAAAAAAAAGATGCTTTCGGGAAGAAAAGTGGGCTTGATGATCTTAATAGCGAGAAACTCTGTGTTCAAATTTTGGCTCCTAAGCATAATTAATTATGTTGTTGACAGCCTTGTATATCACACTAGTACCAGTACCTACGGATACCATAGGCAGCATGGATTCTATATTTGTGATATCTAATCCAGCTCATTTAGCAAATCAAGGTAGCAGTATTGTAGAACTTAGTTCTGGAGATAATTTGAGTACTCAATTGAGTAATTCTGCATTCTATACTAAAAACTATGGGCCTTCTGGGATTAGCACTTTAGGGTTACGCGGAGCACAAGCTAATCATACTCAAATTATTTGGCATGGAATTCCAATAAATAACCCTATGCTTGGGCAAACTGATTTACAAACTTTAAGTACAAACCCTAATGATAAAGTTGAGTTAAATCAAAGTGCAAATGCCTCAGTTTATGGGTCTGGTGCACTGGGTGGATCAATTGCCATTTATAACAAGCCAGAATTTAACAATGGATTTCAACAGTACTTATCACTTGCTGCTGGTAGCTTTGGGAGTCGTCAATTAATTTGTCAATCTCGATACTCATCAAAACAACTTAGCTTTTCCTTAGGGCTAAACCACTCAGAGGTTCAAAATAATTATCCAATTGTTATTGATGAGGTTGAACAAAGCCTATTGAATGCTGAACTTAGATCATTAAATCTATCATTTTCTGGCGCCTATAAAATTAATGAAAAGGGCCAGATAAAAACAGTAATTGAACGCAATAACTCCAATCGGAATCTTCCTCAATTTTTTACTAATACCAGTTCTGATAGACTTAGTATTTACTCAACCCGATGGATGGTTGAAGGGCTTTTTAAAACAGGCGATTTCCATCATGGATTTAATACTGGTTTAATAAAAGAAGAATATAATCATGTAAACCAAGCAAACTCAAACGGCAGCAAAAGTGAGTCTGAGTTATGGATAGGAAAGTACTGGACTCGTCGCACAGTTGTAAAAGATTTAAGTATAGAAGTAATTGCAGAAATTCAGAAACAGACTGGAAAAAGTTTATCCTATTCTGAAACCCAATCCTTACTGTTGCCCGCTGCAATTGCATCATTAAAATACAACTTAAAAAAAGTCAGTTTAAATATTCAAAACCGATATGATTTTATGGCAAATAAAAATATAGGCAAATTTAATGTTGATGTTTTTATATCAAAACTAAGGCTATATGGCAATATGGGCAACAGTTTTAGAAGACCTAGTCTAAACGAATTGTTTTGGCAATCCAATTCAGCAAGAAACATAAAACCTGAGAATGGTTATTTCTCTGAGATAGGTTCGGAGTGGAAAAGCAAAGCACTAAGTCTAAATATGGCACTATTTGCTCGGAGTTTAGAAAATGAAATTATTTGGGTTCCAAATGGTACCAGAACAAAACCTATAAATTTGGCAAATACAAGAACACAGGGCTTAAGTTCTCAGATTAAATATGCTTTTACTCTAAAGAAAATTAGGATTACCCTTTTTAGTCAAATAGAGTTAGTAAATGCCAAAACGAGAAATAATACTGCAGAACAATGGCGTAAAAGTATTTTCATTCCTGGTTTTAGTCAATATTATGGAATTTCAGCAATTTATAAGCATTTCAGCCTAGGATTAAATCAACGATATACCAGTTTCAGGTATACTAATTTAGATAACTCTGAGTATTTAGAAGGATTCAGACTAGCAGAAATAAGTCTGAAATACCAATTAGATAAGTTAACAATTGGCTTCAATCTGAATAATGTTGGAAATCAAATTTATTTCATTCAACCAGGTCAACAAATGCCAACCAGGCAATATCAAATTAAAGTAACATATAAAATATAATGAATAAAAAACGTACCCTAATTGCCGTACTAAGTATGGTCACTCTTCACATTTCTGCTCAAACATTTGACTTAGAATCCATTGTAATTTCTACCGGTGACAAAGTTGCCAACGGAAGCAAAGGAGAAACTATGCATATGCAGACTAATACTGGATCTACGATTAATATGCCGGTCAAATGGGATACTAGTTTTGGTGGATACTGGGCAGACGGCTTTGCTATTTCCTCAAAATATGATAGCACAAAAGAAGCTCCCAATTCAACCAAACATCTTTTTAGTGCTATTACGTATAAAGGATTTAACACCTCAAACCAGTTTGCTGTTGGTTATAGAGGAACCTATATAACGCTAAATGGAGCAGATGAAAAACATTTTAATACGCTTCAAGTAACCAATTCAACATATGCCTATAACTCAATGGCAAATGGAGACCAGTTTGCTAAAAAATTTGGTGGACTTTCGGGGAGTGATGAGGACAGTTTAATACTAACCATAGCCTGTTATGAAAAGAAAAACAATAAGTTAATTAAGACTATTAAAGTGGCATTGGCAGATTTTAGATTTTCAGATAACTCCAAAGACTATATTCTAGATACATGGAAAGAAGTTAAATTAACAGGAGATTCTTTAATATTTAATATGCTTAGCAGTGATAACAGCCAGTTTGGGATGAACACTCCAGGCTATTATATACTAGATCAAATTACAGCTGCTGGGAAGTCGAATGCTAAGAATTTATCCGAAATAAAGACAGAAGTATACCCGAACCCGGCAACTGCCACTACCAAATTGAGTAGTGAGTTTACAATTAATAAAGTCTTAATCCTTAACATGAATGGCCAAGTCATTGAAGAATACAGAGGCAATTCTAGCAAATCCATGGATTTAAATATTGAATCTTTACCGCAGGGTATTTACTTTATAAAAGTTAATACTCCAGGCGGAAATGGAATTCAAAAATTAATTAAGAAATAAACACTATGTCCATTCGCAACTTATTGATATTTTGTTTGCTTTTTGCCTGTCGCAAACCTGGGATAGATGACCCAAGTTATGTAGCAGCCAAAGGGTCAAAAGTATTGGTATGTTGCGAAGGGAATTTTGGTTGGGGAAATGCTGATTTTGACATTTATTCAAACATAAATCAAACCATAAATAAGGCTGTTTACAAAACCCAAAACGGAAGCAAATTGGGAGATGTATTGCAATCTGCTACTTTATGGAACGGTGAAATCTATTTGGTATTAAATAATTCTGGTAAAATAGTAGTTATAGATACAGTAGAATTTAAAAAACAAAGAGAGATTAAAGGTTTTAATTCACCGCGATACTTGCATGCCATAAATGCCACAAAAGCATTGGTAACTGACTTATATGCCAATAAAGTATGGCTAATCGATAGAACTTCTGGAATTGAAAAGTCCTTTAATGTAAGAGGGCATTGCGAACAAATGACCGAAAGCAACACTGAAATTGCTATAGCGTGTTCAAAAGGCGTTATTTATTTTTTCAATAAAAGCACACAACAATTGACAGACTCCTTAGAAACGGGTATGGATACAAGACAGATTCTATCATACAACAATACTTTCTACACCCTAGGATCCAGTGGCACAAACTCTGCTGTTTTTGAAATTAGCAATCATCAAAAATCATTGGCTTGGGACACAACTACCAGAAAACAAAAATTTAGTCACTTCTCCTATAATGCAAAGACTCAACTTTGGGTTTTCCTAGAAGGGAAAAAACTAGTTCAGATGAATAAAGATTTCGCTGCACCGAGGGTGCAATTTGAAAAGGCTGATGCCAATTTCTATAATTTAATGGTGAATCAAACCAGTGGTGAAATATTCATATCAAATGCCAAAGACTATGTAAGTTCCGGTGAACTTATTCATTTGGCTAAGGACTACTCACCTATTAAAACAGTATCAACTGGAATTATTCCTGGTGAGTGTTTGATATTGGACTAAAATGATAAAGCCCTGCCTTTCGGCAGAGCTTATTTATCAAAACCTCAAAAAAAACATTGAGTTCCTATTCACTCCCCGCGGCCTCTCCTGAGCCCGGTTCCACATCAATGGCTTCTACACCTATTCCTCTTACTTTGGTTTCAATATCTGCAAGCATCTCTGGATTGTCTCCTAAGAGCTCTTTAACAGCATCTCTACCTTGTCCTAATTTAGTTCCGTCGTAACTGTACCAACTTCCACTCTTTTTAACAATATCTGCATCCACTGCAATATCAAGCACTTCTCCAACCCTGCTAATTCCTTTACCATACATGATATCAAATTCAACTACTCTAAAAGGAGGAGCTACTTTATTCTTAGCTACTTTTACTCGGGTTCTGTTTCCAATAATTTCATCATTTCCTTTTATCTGACCAATTCTACGAATATCTAAACGTACAGAAGCATAAAATTTTAATGCATTTCCACCTGTGGTAGTTTCCGGATTACCGAACATAACCCCAATTTTTTCTCTTAACTGATTAATAAAAATACAAACACATCCTGTTTTGCTTATTGAACCTGTTAATTTTCTTAAAGCTTGACTCATTAAACGGGCATGTAATCCCATTTTGCTATCTCCCATATCTCCTTCTAACTCTGCACGCGGCACTAAAGCAGCAACAGAATCTATTACCATTACATCAATGGCACCACTACGAATTAGGTTGTCGGCAATTTCCAAAGCTTGTTCCCCATCATCTGGCTGTGAGATAAGTAAGTTTGCTGTATCAATACCTAGTTTTTCAGCATAAAACTTATCAAAGGCATGTTCCGCATCTACAAATGCACAAATACCACCTAGTTTTTGAGCTTCTGCTATGGTATGAAGCGCAATAGTTGTTTTACCACTACTTTCTGGACCATAAATTTCTACCACTCTTCCTTTTGGAAAACCACCTACTCCTAAGGCTAAATCCAAACCGAATGACCCCGTAGGTATTACTTCAACATCGGCTGCATGTTCTGCATCCATTTTCATTACGACACCTTTACCGTAACTTTTTTCTAAACGTTCAATTGTTTGTTTTAAGGCTTTTGCTTTTTGATCTTGTTCACTCATTGTTTTGATTTATTTTAATAATGTTATTAATTGATTTTGATAATGCAAATATAAACACAATGATTAGTATATTAACAATTTTTTGATAATAATAATATCAAAATAGTTGTGCATATATTCCATAACCATTGTAATTGTTGAATAAAATGCCAATAAAATAAATATTGATTTCAAAATATTTTTCTTCCAAATTCAATTTATTTATAACTGTATTGATTAAAATCTTATCAATTCTTGCTAAGAAAGCAATCTAAAATCCATCATTCTAAAATGCCAAATAATTAATCCTATTTTTGTATTAACCTATGAAAAATAACAGTATTAAAACCTGGAATGATGATGAACGCCCTCGCGAAAAAATGTTGGGCTATGGCAGAAACTCTTTAAGCTTTGCCGAACTACTTGCCATATTAATTGGAACCGGTATTAGAATTAATGATAAAGACCAAGGTCTAATGAGTAAAACAGCCGTTGATTTGGGTAGAGAAATCATGGACCTAGGAGATGGTAAAATTGAAAAAGTAAGCAGACTAAGTATTGAAGAACTGCAACAAGTAAATGGAATTGGCCCTGCAAAGGCAGTAAGCATTGCTGCCGCTTTAGAACTGGGTCAAAGAAGGCACAATGCAGAAGCCAATGCCACTATTAAGAAGATTGGCTCAAGCAAAGACGCATATGAATTATTGAGAATGCATGTTCAAGATTTACAAGTTGAACAGTTTTGGGTGCTTTTCCTAAGCAGAAATAATTCGGTTATAAAAGCTGAACTTATAAGCCAAGGTGGTATTTCTGCTACCTATGTAGATCCAAGCCCATTGTTTAAAAAAGCGATTCTAAATAATGCTTCATCCATCATACTATGCCACAACCATCCTAGCGGAAACTTAGCTCCTAGTGAGGCTGACATTAAGCTTACCCGAAAAATTTATAATGCAGGCAAGCTATTAGATATTGATGTTTTAGATCACATTATCATTACTAGCAATAGTTATACAAGCCTTAATGATGATGGAAAGATGAATGTTAGTTAGATTCCTCTAAAGTGTAAGTACGAGAACCTTCTTGATGCGATATTTTCACGTGTAAATACGGTTTTGGAACATGTTCTAAGGCTACTTCCGGCCACTCAATGATGAATAAGCCTGGTAAATTAAAGTATTCCATAATACCAGCATCAAATAATTCTTCTGGAGAGTTTATCCGATACCAATCGCTATGGTAAACCATTCCTTTAGCTGTTTCGTACTCATTTAATAAGCTAAATGTTGGACTGCTAGCTTCGTCTTTAGCACTTAGTTTATTAACGAACACCCTTACCAAAGTTGTCTTGCCTGAACCCACTTCACCCGAAAAAAGAAAAACTTTTGCTTGATGCTGCAATAGAAAATCTATTACTCGATCAATTTCAGATTCATTTATCTTGGAGAAAATTGTCATCTTGGACTAAGCGCAACATATGGGCAAAGCATTTCCTCCATGCTAATACCGCCATGCTGGAAGGTGTTTTTATAATAGTTTACGTAATAATTATAGTTATTTGGATAAGCAAAAAAATCATAATCTCTTGCGAACACAAAGCCAGAACTCATGTGCTGTGTAGGTAAAAACAAATCTTTAGGGTTTTTCGCTTCGTAAACTTCTTTGGCTTCATATTTCATCTGCTTGGCTGTTTTATAGCGCAGATTAGTAGTCATATTTTTATCACCCACAATTTTAATTGGGTCTTTTACTCTAACTGAGCCATGATCAGTTGTAACAATAACCTTGGCTCCTTTGGCTGCCATTATTTGCATAGCCTCCCAAAGTGGAGAGTGTTCGAACCAACTTGCGGTTACACTTCTGTAAGCAGCTTCATCATCGGCCAATTCACGAACTATTTTAACATCCGTTCTTGCATGACTAAATGCATCCACAAAATTATAAACGATAACATTTAAATCGTTGGTAAACATATTCTGCACAGCACCAACTAAATCTTTAGCCTTATTCAAATTAGTGATTTTTGTATAGCTCGTTTTTGCTTCAACTCTAAGTCTTTGTAAAAGGTCATTTAAGAAATCTTCCTCGTATAAGTTCTTTCCACCTTCATCCTCATCATTGCTCCATTTATTAGGAAATCGTTTTTCTATTTCCAATGGTGAAAGTCCACTAAAAATGGAATTTCTACAATACTGTGTAGTGGTTGGCAAAGTACTTAAATAAATCTCATCCCTATCTACTCTAAACTTTGAATTTATTAAAGGTTCAATCGCTTTCCATTGGTCATAACGTAAGTTATCCATAAGGATAAAAAATACGGGTTCAGCATTCTTTAGCATTGGAACTACATTTCTACGCATAAGGTTATGACTCATAGTAGGCCCTGTATCACCCGTCTCAGAAAGTAGGCTTTTGTAGTTATCACTAATAAATTTACCAAAGGATCGGTTTGCATCTGTTTTCTGTGTTTCGAAAACTTCTTGCATACCAGTTTGTTCAGCATTTTGCAAACCCAATTCCCAGTAAACTAGTTTTTTATAGATATCGCCCCATTGTACAAGTGAAAGATTATCACTTAAGGTCATCCCAATTTGCATGAATTCTTTTTGATAACCTTGCATGGTTTTTTCACTTACAATTCTATTTTGGTCAAGGTTCTTTTTAATAGAAAGAAGAATTTGTGCTGGGTTAACTGGTTTAATTAAGTAATCTGCAATTTTACTTCCAATTGCATCTTCCATAATATGTTCCTCTTCATTCTTAGTAATCATAATAACAGGAAGGTTAGGAAGCTTTTGTTTTATTTCTGCAAGGGCATCTAAGCCACTACCACCCGGCATGTTTTCATCTAAGAAAACTAGGTCATATTGTTTTTCACTGGTTTTTTCTACAGCCTCGTTTCCATTAATGGCAGTGTCAACTTCATAGCCTTTGTTTTCAAGAAAAAGAATGTGGGGTTTGAGCAAATCAATTTCATCATCGGCCCAAAGTATTAGTGGTTTATCACTCATGAGTATATCAAACGCAAACTTACGCAGAATATTTTGGCAAGGGTAAAGCTTATGACGAATGAGGTAGATTAATAGATGGTGGAGAGTTGTTAGTGCTCGATTCTCTAATCCAAAATTTACACGTCCCAATTTGAGAACTGTTCATATTACCTTTGCAGTATGTCTTCGCATCATGTGGTTAAAGAGAAACAAGAGCCGGCTTTAATTATAGCCAATGGTGCCGAATGCGAATGGGATTTGCTTGGGCAATTATTGGAATGGAGCCCCTTTGTAATTGTGCTTGACGGGGCGGCAAAGCGCGTTTTAGAACTTGGAATCCACTTTGATGTAGTCTTAGGTGATTTTGACAGCTTAAAGGACGAGAAGGCTTTAAAAGCAGCCAGGCCAGAAGTTGCATTTATCCATATTCAAGACCAATCCAAAACAGATTTGGAAAAAGCCATGGACTACTTAATTGAAAAAGAGTTTCCAGCGGTAAATATAGTTTGGGCTACTGGTAAGCGAATGGATCATGCGTTTAATAACATCATCTCTTTGAGCAAATACAGCCCTCAAATGACTTGGCGATTGATTGACAACTTTGGAATGGCTTATCCTGTTCCAAAATCTTTCAAAAAGTTCTTTACCAAAGGGTCTGCAATAAGTTTATTCGGAATTCCAGAAGCCAAGGGCATACATTCTAAAAATCTAAAATACCTCTTAAATAATCTTACTTTAAAAATACCTGAAAGTGGTAGCAGCAATGAAGCTGAAGTAGAAGGAATTGTAGAAATTACCTACAAATCTGGCAACCTGATACTAATGGAAACTAAAGACTAATTAATTTCGAACTCAGTAACCTGACGAATTTTATCCCTACTGATTAACTCAACAGTGTACATTCCCTTTTGCAATTTATCTTGCAAATTACCATTTGTTGGAAACCATAAAGACTGAGGTGAATTACCCTGCATATCCCCATCAACCATAATACCTTCTGTTAAGGTATATACATCTTTAATGTCGGTCATTGCGCCATTTAACTCTTTAGTACTAACCACAGAACCGTCTTCACTAAGTAACCTAAGGGTGACTTGTTCAATTAATGGCTCCGTAATTAAGGGGTTCTCTAAAACACTAAAATTAAATCGTAATCTTTCAATTTTACTGCTTTTATAACTAGGAATAAATATTCCTTCATCCATAACACCACCAGAAACAGTAACTGGGCCAAATTGTGGAATAGCACCTCGACTAAACCTATCTTTCAAATCATCATTTTCACCTAATAGGTTGTTATATTTAGATTGAATTCCACTTGCATATTCAGCGGCATATTTATCTCTTTCACCTTGCAATTCTTCTAATTCCATTTTAAGGCCGGCAATTTCTTCATCTTTTGATTCAACCAAGGCTTTATACTTTGCCACCGTTTGCATGTCAGTTGCTGATAACCCTTCTTTTGGAGAAGAAGCAATCACTTTTTCCATTGGCTTTCCTGCTACCTTAAGTTTAGACCTTAAATCTTTAACTTCATCTATAAGAGCTTCCGTTCTTTCATTTGGGTCTACCTGAATTGTTCTAGTCTCTACCACTGTTTTAATTCTAGGACCCCTAGCTTCTAAAAACTCAACTGCAGAAGCCAAACGTGAGTTTTCTTCCTGCAAAAATGTCAAATTCTCAAGGGAGTCTTCCATATTCTGAAAAACAATATCAATAGAATCTTTATAGGTGCGTAAGACGTTTCTGTCCTCTACATTTTTAATAGTCTGCCCGTTTTTATAATACAAGTAACCATTGGTTCCAATTGACAGGGCAAGTGCCCCTCCCATTAAACCTGCTAGTGTAGAATTTTTCATGTTTATTATACTTTAGTTGATGCTTACAAATGTATACGGCTATCAACAGGCCATGCGCAGTACTTATACGCAGTACCCCTTAGTGTCTAATAAACTGAAAAATATGAATACTATGGTATTTTAGATTTAAAGAGCATAACACCACCACCTCTCTTAAAAAGTCAATCTTGATTATAACCTAAAGCCTAGTTTAAAAAGGGCTCTTCTTACAATTATAAAGGCATGGGCAAATACATTCTGCACAACACCATACTGCTTAGCCAATACATCATATCGTTCTTTCCAAGCCTTGTTTGTATTCTGATAACTACTTCCCCCTGTCTCAAACCTGCTCAATATGTAATCACAACATTGCTGACTTGGACACTTTTTTAGAATTGAAATCACCCAATCAATATCCGATGCCAAGCGATAGGCTAAATCATATTTTGGGGCAATTTCTTTTTGAACCACAAAACTTTGATGACAGATATTCATACCAAACCTAAAACTAGTAGGTGATAAATGCTTGGGGAATCTTTGAGGTTTTAGTTTACTAATCAAACCTAGTTCTTTGCCCTGCATATCAATGAACATGGTATCACTATAGTACAATTGCTTGTTGCTTTCCAAATCTTTTAGCAATCCAGCGCTTGTTTCTTTGTCAAAGATTGCATCTCCAGAATTCATGAACCAAATATATTCACCTGTTGCTGCATTCATTCCCTTGTTCATGGCATCATAAATACCATCGTCTTTTTCAGAGATTAAAACATCAATTTTATCTTTATTGCTAGCCAACCAAGATTTAGATTCATCCGTGCCGGCTCCATCAATTACTAGCCATTCAAAATCACTCCTTGAAGTTTGACTCATTACAGATTCCGCCGTTCTTTGCAGACCCGCATAGTTATTAAAGTTTATTGTAATTATACTTAGCTTCTTAGGCATTAATCCATTTTACTTTTTTGCCCATTGCAGATAAAACCAATGATACAAGCAAGCCAAGCATTAACAAAGCAGAAGCAGTTTTTTCTACTCGCTTCAATTTTTCTTTTCTTGGTTTAAATACAAATTCTATGGTGTGTTCACCTGCTGGAATATCTATAGAACGCAATAGATAATTGGCTTTTAAGATGGGTGTTTCAATTTTATCCACTTTTGCAATCCAACCGGACTCATCGTTTGTATAAAACACTTCACTAAAAACAGCCAAGCCGTCTTTCGCATTTTTACTTTTATAAATAATTGTATCTGGACTAAAATAAGTTTGAACAATACTACTCGCACCCAAATCCAGATCATACGTTTTATTTAAAGGCTGTTTTTCATCTTTTAAGAAAACGACTTCCTTTGAGACATCCATTTTATTTACTTTTGCTATCCAAGCTTTTGGATCAGACACTGTATTGACCGTTTGGACAAACCAAGCATTTCCCAAAGCAGTCTGCCTTGGTATCACTTCACTTGCTCGTGTGCTTTGATTTGATGTTAGCACATATTTGCAATTCATCATATCCAATGCATTGTTGTTTAGTAATACGTCTGAATTCAATTGCCCACCATTTGGTGTAATTCCATAACTAATCAAATCCTGATAATAGCTCAATTTAGCTGGATGATATCCACCTATATTTCTATGGTAAGGAACTGAATTATTGTCATTAAACGGGTCGGCTCGCAAATCTAAAACTCTCGCTTGATCCTTATTGGCGGCTTGTAATTGCAAATCAAACTGGCTCGGAGGAGCAACCGTTTGTTCTTCTTTATCTTGCCAATTTTGTTCTGTAAGGTATCTATTGCTTACCCCAATCATATCAAAACTACACAAAACAGCTAAGCTTGCCCATGCCGCATTTTTAGGCATAATCTTTTTTATAGTTAAATAAACCAAAAGAAGAGCCAAAGATGCTAAACCGAGAGTCCGCATAAAGTCTTTGGTAGCAACTGATTCTCTAATTTCCTTAATGGTACTAAGCGCTTTGTAATTTCCTTCTCCAAATTGAGAGTCATTTAATCCATTATACTCCTGCATTTTAATGGTAAGAAATGTAATAAACAGTAGTACTCCAACTGAGATAAGTACAGGTATAAATAGTTTTGCACTTGCCCCTTCTTCTTTTTGCTCAAACATTAAATGCAAGCCATACATACTGTAAAATGGAATTATCATTTGTGCTATAGATAAAGCCATCATAGGTGTTCTAAACTTATTGTAGAAGGGCAAATGCTCAAATAAGAAGGTATTAAATCCAACATACTTACCAAGCGCTAAAATTACTGAAACAAAAAACGTAAGGGCAACTCCTGTTGTTATTAAGAGTACCATTTCTCTTTGTTTACCTTCTTTATTATCCTTTAAATACCTAAAACAAATCACAAAGGCAGCAATAAATAGAACCATAAATACAGCTCCAATATAAATTGGGCCTGAAGTAAACTTCAAATTACCATGATACAGTGGCAAAGGTTGATCAGTATTAAAATCTTCATTGTAGCCAATACTTTCTTGACTACTTCCACCCATAAACCTAGGAACTATTAGGGTAAATAATTCCTTTGGCATATAACTCCAATCGTAAGCGTAATCAATGCTTAGGCCTTTTGTATTTGTAGTATTTTGAGCTCCTGCTTCAGGGGTTTCACTGTTTAATGCACTTCCTCCACGCATGGTTTGCCCTTGGTAATTCATGGTATCTGAAATCCGCTGAGAATTAGAGGCAATTGCCATTAATCCTCCAATAAGCAAGCAACCTAAAACCAAACCTGTATGCTTAAATTCTTTACTAATAATTCCTACTATTAAAATTCCTAGTGCGAATACACCAAGTGCAATTCCTATATAAAATGCAATTTGATAATGAAAAAAACCAATACCCCCTGCAAAGAATAATCCTGTTACAATAGTACCAAGAAAGTACTTGCGCCTAATGAGAAGCATAAGGCCAGCTAAAACCCCGGGCATTACTGCCATAGCTTGCACTTTGGTTATATGCCCTGCCTCATAGCTTATGACCGAGAAGGTCATAAAAGCATAACCAATTGCCCCCGCAGCCGCCAACCAATTATTAACCTTGGCCGACTTAAGTAAAACAAACATCGAGAGCATAGCAATAAACAAGAAATCAAATGGACCTTTTACCAGATTAAACAACCTGAAAAATCCCGAATTGTAAATGAAATTCCCCACAGGTTTACCAATAATAAGATTGCTTGGCATTCCCCCAAAAATATTAGGTGCCCAATTGGCAACTCTACCCGTTTCAGCTCTGTATTCGACTAAATTAGCCCGCATTAAGCGGCTTTGAGTCATATCCCCTTGACGAATCATTTGACCATCCAGGGCTGGACTTAAATAGATCATACTTACGAACCAAAAGCCCAATACAAACAAGGCAAATATTCCTGTTTTCTTTAAAAATTCTTTATTCCAATCCATGCTTAGAAAGTTTAAGTAGCAAAAGTCGCTAATTTTTCTTTAATCGTATAATTATTATCCGTTCACAAAATCCTGAAGGTACTTATACCTCTCTGTTAACTCGCCATTCTTTGTCATTGTTCCATTCGTCAGAACAGATTCCCCTCCATTCACCAAAGCCGGCAAACAATGCTCCAGCATCTTTTCGCCAAATGTATTGCTTGCATCTTTTGGAAGCTCATTAGGCAAGTTGCCAACAGCCATAATATCTATAGTACTTGAAGATGACTTCTTAGTTGGAGTTTGACTATTTACATCCCAATAAATTATTGGATCAGCAATACTAGTATCCTGAAAAGTAATTGGGATACTACCATCTATATCACACGTAATATCTGCGATAACTTTAATTCTAAAATCCTTCAATGCCGTATCTTCCTTTTTAAATAATTGAGGCATATCGTTTTCCCAATAAATACCATGGATAAACAAGTCAGTAACTTTTGTAAAGGGTTCAAAAATGCTTTCATATTCATTGTGATTTGCATAAAAATGATTGCTATCCCACTCTTTTTTATCTTTTCTTCCAAAAATATCCTCATTACCTAAATGTGTAAATACAGCTTCATAAAAAGTCATGTTTAAGAAATCTTCAGGGCTAACTTGCCTTATATTTAACCGTTCCATTACTTCAAGAGAACCTTTCCCCACTCTACCGGTTCCACTAATTACAATTTTTATTGGTTTCAATAACACTGATAAGCCTTGCTCAATCATCTCATCAAAATCCACACATTTAAATGCAGGCTTCAAATCAAAGTCTCCAGTTTTTAAACCATAAGTTAACAAACCATTATAAGCTCCTACAATTCCAGCCCAATGTCCAAAACCAAGTACGCGTTGTCCATCTTCCCAATTAATTACTTCATAATCTATGAGTGTAATTCTATGTCGTAAAACCGCTTGCAAGAGCTTTCTATTATACACTTGAGCTTTAATTGTATGTGAAAAAAACATATACGTTTTATCCGGAATTAATGCATCAACTGGAACCTCTTTTACTCCTAAAAGAGCATCACAATCTGACATGTCCGATTGTACTTTAACTCCTAAATTTTCATATTCCGCATCTGCAAAACATCTACTCGGAGAGGCTTCAACAACTAAGTCAACATTAGGAAATCTTTTTTTGAATTCAGCAGCCTGCTTTGGAGTTAATGGAACTCTATTATCAGGCGGGTTCTTACGTTCGTGGATTAAACCAATTTTCACTTTGCAAAGATACTAAGCCCAATGAATAAAGGATTAAGGATTATTAGGTATTTCAGATTTAAGATTAAAGACCTTCCGTATACTTTTTAAAATTATCCAGAATGGCTTGCCAACCGTTTTGTTGTAGCTCAATGGGGTTTTCATTTTCTGCTTCGAATAATTCAGTAAGTAATATATAACCTTCTTTCTGCTCAAAGCTTACTTCTACTTTTCTTTGGTCACTAAGCACATAGTTTAGTTGCTTATTCACATCAACTTGAGTAAAGGTTCCATCAAAATCAAACTGAAAGCTTTCGTCTTTAGCTGCCATTTTATAACTGAAGCTTCCACCAACTTCTAAATCAATCATCGCAGCAGGGCAATGCCACTCTGGACTGGCAAAGTTCCATTCAACAATATGCTCCCCTTGTGTAAAAGCATTCCAAACATTTGTTATTGACGAATTAATCTTGGTCTGAACTATGATTTGTTGTGCTTGACTCATAATGCAAAATAAAGTAATTAGGTTTAGATACATACAATTTAATCAGAATCTAAGCCATATAATTAAGCAGAATAAGTTGTAATATTGAAAACCAATGAAACCCTTTTCAATTGCAATTCACGGTGGTGCTGGAACCATTCTAAAATCAGAAATGACTCCTGAAAAAGAGCAGGCATATTTATTTGCTCTTAAATCAGCTATTGCTGCAGGATTTTCATGTTTAACATCAGACGGATCCGCTGTTGATGCTGTGGAAAAAGCAGTAATCGAATTAGAAAACTCACCACTATTTAATGCTGGAAAAGGATCTGTTTTCACAGAAAAAGGGGAGCATGAAATGGACGCTTCTATTATGGAAGGGAAAAACCAAAATGCTGGGGCCATTTCTTTAGTGACAGGAGTTAAGAATCCTGTAACATTAGCTAAACAAGTAATGCTCAAATCAGAACATGTTTTTTTGGCGGGTGCAGGGGCTATGGAGTTTGCAAAAACAATCAATACTAAAATGGAAGCAAAGGAGTATTTCTATGATGAATTGAGATACCAACAATGGCAACAATTAAAAGGTACAGATTCTTTTCAGTTAGATCATTCTGTACAAAAAGACAGAAAGTTTGGTACAGTTGGAGCCGTTGCCATAGATAAGCATGGGAATCTAGCTGCTGCTACTTCCACAGGCGGAATGACTAATAAAAAATATGGTCGTGTAGGTGACAGTCCTATGATTGGAGCAGGCACCTATGCAAACAATAATACTTGCGCTGTTTCTTGTACAGGGAGTGGTGAATATTTTATACGTGGGGTTGTTGCTTATGATGTTTCGTGTTTAATGGAATATAAAAACCTCAACCTTCAGGAAGCCTGTGACACTGTAATAAAAGACCGATTGATTAAAATTGGTGGAGATGGTGGACTAATTGCAATAGATCATTTGGGTAATACCTCTTTCTCCTTTAATACAGAAGGAATGTACAGAGGGCACCAATCTTCGGCAAGCGAGGCTAGTGTCAGTATTTATAAGTAATTACAATGTTTCCCCAATCTTAACTTTACTATCTTCCAATTTCATAACTTTTGGCTTGCGCGTTGCAATATTAAACTCATCACCAAAAGCCAAAATATGAACTTTTAAATCAGTCATAGAAATAGGTATGTTGTTTTCCAATAAGTCAATGTTATTGTTTCTTAGTTGGCTTGAGTCACAAATAACAACCATTCCTGAACCAATAACTGTGAATTTCCCATTCTCAATTATAACTCCTGTATCTTCCGCTAACCCAAGTCCCAGAAGGCGTGGATAAACAGCCATGGTCTGAGCCAAACGGCTAAAACGCCCTCTTTTTATAAAATGAGAATCTATTACCAATTCTGGCACAAAACCCATCCCCTTTTTTAATTTTACAGATCCTTTCAATAATGACTCTGTAATTTTCCCTCCAGCTATCATTTCAAGCGACATGCACATTGCCCCAGCGCTAGTTCCTGCAATTACATATCTTTCTTTGATATACTTTTTACGCAATACTTCGTGAAACTTTGTATTTTTAATATGTTTTACGATTTTTGATTGATCTCCTCCAGAAAACATTATGCAGTGCGAAGCTTCTAAAGCCTTTAAGTTTATCTCATTTTCTGCCTCTTCTTTACTATTAATGGATAAGACTTTTACATTTTTGCATCCAAGCTTGGCAAAAGATTCTAAATAGGCCCTTCCCACTACTCCTTGGATACTAGAAGCAGTAGGAACCACAATAATATTTGAATCTAATCCACCACTTTCCCTAACCACTGTAGATAAAATCCCATCACCAATAAAATCCAAAGTAAATTCTTCTGTTAATGATTCAGTCCCTTTATCCTCGTTCCCTCCAATAGGAATTAATACGCCTTTTGCCATTATGCTTGTTTAGTTATTCAAAAATTGTAAATTTACACCGCAAAGCAAATGAAACATAACCAAGTGACATCTGTAGGAGTGAATTATTTATATGAAGATTGTTAACATTAATGTAATGAGAGGGCCAAATTACTGGTCTGTAAGACGTCACAAATTAATTGTGATGGTTCTAGATTTAGAGGAGCTAGAAGAATCACCTACTAACAAAATTGACGGTTTTGAAGAAAGACTCAAAAAGATGTTTCCAACGATGCATTCTCATAGATGTTCTGTGGGCGAAGCTGGCGGATTTTTCCAAAGAGTAAATGAAGGCACGTGGATGGGGCATGTTATTGAACATATAGCCTTAGAAATCCAAACACTAGCTGGGATGGATGTTGGGTTCGGAAGAACTAGAGATTATGGTGAAAAAGGAGTTTATAATGTTGTCTTTAATTATTTAGAAGAGAAGGTAGGCGTTTACGCAGCAAAATCGGCTGTGCGAATTTCTCAAGCTTTGATTGACAACAAACCATATGACTTGGAAGAAGATATCCAAGATATGCGTGAAATTCGTGAAAAAGAAAGATTAGGTCCAAGCACAGGATCTATAATTGAAGAAGCTGAAAGTCGTGGAATTCCATGGATAAGATTAAATAGGTACTCTTTATGTCAGTTGGGATACGGAGCCAATCAAAAGCGAATTCAGGCTACAATGACAAGTCAAACAAGCAGTATTGGAGTTGAATTAGCCTGCGATAAAGAAGATACCAAGTATCTTTTAGAACAAGCCGAAATTCCAGTACCAAAGGGTGATATAATTAGAACCGAAGAAGGGCTGAAAGATGTAATACGAAGAATTGAATTTCCTATTGTCATTAAACCAATAGATGGGAATCATGGAAGAGGAATCACGGCAAATATCAATGATATAGAAACTGCATTAGTGGCATTCCAAGCGGCAAAGGAAGTTTCTAAATCCGTAATTGTAGAACGTTATATTACAGGTGCGGACCATAGACTTTTGGTAATTGATAATAAGTTGGTTGCAGCTGCAAAAAGAACCCCTGCAAGAGTTGTAGGTAATGGCAAATCAACCATTGACGAATTAGTTGAAGAAGTAAACAAGGACCCTAAGCGCGGATATGGACATGAAAAAGTGCTTACTTATATTACTTTAGACGAAATGAGTCAAAATATCCTTAGAAAAAAAGGGTATTCGGAAAAAACCATATTAAAGAATGATGAAATTTTAGATTTAAAAGATACAGCTAATTTAAGTACTGGTGGCACCTCCGAAGATGTTACTGATATTGTTCACCCATACAATGTATTTTTGGCAGAACGTATTTCTAAAATAATTGGCCTGGACATTTGTGGTATTGATATAATGACTTCAAACATAAGCGAACCTCTGCCAGAAACGGGTGGAGCTATTCTTGAGGTTAATGCTGCCCCAGGATTTAGGATGCATTTAGACCCTGCATTCGGATTACCAAGAAATATTGCAGCCCCAGTTATTGATATGTTATTTCCAAATGGAAATGACTTTAGAATTCCAATTATAGCAGTAACAGGAACAAATGGGAAAACAACAACAACTAGACTGATTGCACACCTTTTTAAGCTAAAAGGATTCAAGGTTGGTTATACAACTTCTGATGGTGTTTACATACAAAATAGACTCCTAGTAACCGGTGATTGTACAGGACCCCAAAGCGCTGAATTTGTTTTAAGAGACCCAACAGTAAATCTGGCGGTTCTTGAATCCGCTAGAGGTGGATTATTAAGGGCAGGATTAGGTTTTCATAAATGTGATGTTGGCATTGTGACCAATGTAACTGAAGATCATTTAGGTCTAAAGGGAATTCATACCATAGAGCAGTTAGCTAAAGTAAAGGGAGTAATACCTGAAACAGTAATGCCTGAGGGTTATGCCATATTAAATGCAGATGATGAGATTGTATTCAATATGGGTGCTAATCTAAAATGCAACATTGCTCTCTTCTCGATGGATGAAAACAATGAACGCATTAAACGCCATTCAAAAAGAGGAGGAATATCCGCTATTTATGAAAATGGATACATTACGATTTGCAAAGGCGAATGGAAAATGCGTGTTACCAAAGCAGTGAATATTCCATTGACCATGGGAGGAAAAGCAACGTTTATGATTCAAAATGTTTTACCAGCAGTTCTCTCAGCTTTTGTTCAAAAGATAAAGATTGAAGATATTGTTGTTGGTTTAGAATCATTCATACCTTCTCCATCTCAAACTCCGGGACGTTTGAACTTTTTTGAGTTTAACAAGTTTAATTTGCTTCTTGATTATGCTCATAATCCTGCAGGATTGCGTGCTTTACAGAAATTAGTAGAACGGATGGATGGTGCTCCTAAAATTGGTATTATTGCCGGTATTGGAGATAGAAGAGATTCAGATAATATTGAGGTGGCCAAAATTGCTGCTGAAATGTTTGATGAAATCATTATTCGTCAGGACAAAAACCTTAGAGGGCAATCCGAGGAGGATCTTATTAAATTACTTAAAACAGGAATTGAATCAGTAGACCCTAATAAAAAGTATAAAATTATACCATCAGAACACGAGGCAATAGACTATGCTATGACGAATGCCACTGAAGGTACATTGATAGTTCTATGCAGTGATGTGGTACCAGATGCTCTTAATCAGGTAATGAAGTTTAAAGAGAATGAAGTTAAGGATTTGTATAAATTTTCGAAGGATGATATCCCTAACATTAGCAAAAGCCCAACTGAACAAAGTGGTTCAAACTAGATTTCAAATCTTGCCATTATTAGAGTAGAAGTAATAAAAGATTAAATGAAAAGTTTGTGCCAAGAACTTTATTGTAGCTCACAAACGCTTATTACAAAGAGCTATATAAATCCTTAAATCTACCTTACAAAACCTTCATTTCATTCACTATTTTCTGTATGCTTTCTTTAGCATCACCGAAAAGCATTCCAGTTTTATCTTTAAAGAATAATTCATTTTCAATTCCTGCGTATCCTGGTTTCATACTTCTTTTTAGTACAATTACCTGTTTTGCATTTTCTACATCCAATATTGGCATTCCGTAAATTGGGCTAGCTGGATCTGTTTTAGCTGCGGGGTTAACTACGTCATTTGCACCTACAACAAGAACTACATCAGTTGTGGCAAATTCACTATTGATATCTTCCATTTCAACTAGCTTGTCGTAACTCACATTACTTTCTGCTAGCAAAACATTCATGTGACCAGGCATTCTTCCTGCCACTGGATGTATGGCATATTTTGTATCTACACCTTCTGCATCCAACATTTCTTCTAATTCATGACAAACATGTTGGGCTTGAGCAACAGCCAGTCCATAACCAGGGACTATAATTACTTTATTAGCGTATTTCATCATTATGGCCACATCGGTAGCCTGTACTTCACGAACAGTTCCACCTGAAGCGCTGGTTGCACTTACTACAGTTCCACCACCACCAAAGTTTCCTAACAATACATTTTTTAAACTTCTGTTCATGGCCTTGCACATTATAATAGTAAGAATGGTTCCTGCACTACCAACTAGAATACCTCCCATGAGCATTACTTTATTATCGTACATAAATCCACCGCAAGCAGCGGCTATACCGGTAAAAGAATTTAGAAGGGATATTACCACAGGCATATCTGCTCCACCAATTGGGAATACAAATAGCAGCCCATAAATGGCAGAGAAAGCCAACACTAAATAAAAATATATGTCTGATCCAGTTTGGTATAACAATACTGAAACAGTTGTTATGGCTGCAAGAGCAACAAAGTTTACAATTTGTTGTCCTGGTAAAAGAATATCTTTTAGGCTACCATTAAGTTTACCCCAAGCAACCATACTTCCGATAAAAGAAACCGTTCCAATAATTAGACCTGCCAGGATTGGTAAGTAATGTAGGACTTCTATTGTTTCACCAGTACTGGCAATATGACGCCATTCTATAATGGAGATAAGTGCAGCACAAAGGCCACCCATACCATTAAAAAGACTTACCATTTCAGGCATCTTCGTCATCTGTACTCGTTTGGCCATTATAAAGCCAATGATAGTTCCAACTGCAATTCCAGCCATTATCCAACCAAAATTTGGGATGACATAAACGCCTGCTTTATTAAAGAACAAGGTTCCTAAAACTGCAATTGCCATCCCAGCACCAGCAACCAAGTTACCCTTACGGGCAGTGTCTGGCTTACCCATCATTTTAAGCCCTATAACAAAACTTAGAGAAGCAAGAAAATAAAATATTTCTAATAAATACTGCATAAGCTACTTCTTTTTCTTTTTAAACATTTCTAACATTCGATCCGTTACTACAAAGCCACCAATCACATTTAAGGTTCCTACAATTACACCAACAAATCCAACTATCAAACTGAAATAGTCATCATTTGCGGCTTTACCTAGAACAATAATTGCTCCTATAAGAACCACACCATGGATTGCATTTGCACCACTCATTAATGGAGTATGTAGCACAGAGGGCACATGTGAAATAAGTTCTATACCTACAATAATCATTAAGACTATGAGATAGAGAAAGGTTATGTTATTTGAGATAAACTCTAGCATATTTGTTTTAGTTATAAATTATAAATTGATTAATTATAAGTTCTTGTTTGTTGAAATAATTATTGCAGCTAAAAGCTTAATGACTTCTTTTGCCTCAAAATGCAAAGATTCAAAAGAATCACTAGTGATATAATCTGTTGCATGAAGTAACTCTAGCCAATATATTGTTTCATTAATTTCTCTTTGAGCAATGCTCATTTTATATGCAAAGTCTTTTTTAGATGATGCATGCTCTGCCTCACGAATATTTGCTCCTACGGAAGTTCCACTGCGCAGAATCTGCTTGGAGATGATATACTCATTCTTTTCCTTTTGCAAGAACTTACATAGATTTACCATGCGTACTGCAAAATCAAAAGATTTATTACTAACGATATTTTTAGACCGAGGGTTAGCGTTTATCATTTATAACTTATCATTTAACTATCCTACAATTAATGCTTCTTTAACAATTTCGTCTTCCATATCCAAAACCAATTCTTTGTCTTTGATTATTAACGCAAGTAAAGAATCAATATTTTTGGCGAACAACTCGCTTGCATTTGCTGAAACGGTACTTGGCAAATTAACAGAACCAATAATTTTTACACCATTCACATCTGTTATATTGCCAGCAATGCATCCTTCACAATTACCACCTTGTTCCGCGGCCATATCAACGATTACACTTCCCCTTTTCATCATTCCTAACTGTTCTGAATCAATTAATACAGGTGCTTTCCTGCCTGGTACTTGAGCCGTGGTAATCACCAAATCTGCATTAGCTAAGCTTTTGTTAACCGCTTCTCTCTGCTTCAATCGATATTCCTCGGTTGCTTCTTTAGCATAACCACCTTCGCTTTCTACCTCAGCTCCTTTTACCTCAATAAATTTACCACCAAGACTTTCTACTTGCTCTTTGGTCTCAGGCCTCACATCCGTTGCTTCAACCACAGCGCCTAATCGTTTTGCTGTTGCTATTGCTTGTAAACCTGCAACACCCACACCAAACACAAGAACTTTTGCTGGAGTTATTGTTCCAGCTGCAGTCATCATCATTGGAAAAATCTTCTCCATGTGATTTGCTCCTAATATTACGGCTTTATATCCTCCTAAATTGGCTTGAGAACTTAATACATCCATACTTTGGGCTCTACTAATTCGTGGAATTGCATCCAAGCTCAAGTACTTAGCTTTTTGATTTTTTACTGATTCAACTAACTTTTCATTGGTTCTATGAAACATTAATCCTACGGCAAGCTGACCTTCTTTAAGCTTTTTTGAGGATTCTAAATCCAATGGGTTTACCGAGCAAATAATGTCAGAAGAATTGAAGACTTCATCTCTATTTACAATATTGGCTCCAGCTTCTGAATAAGTACTATCAGCCCAAGATGTTAAATCACCAGCACCCGACTCTATGTTTACATCCCAACCCAGCTTTACCCACTTTGAGCAAATGGTTGGACTTAGAGCAACCCTATTTTCTCCAATGACTGTTTCCTTTAAAACACCAATCTTCATAATTGTAAGCGTCGAATATACATAGAAATTTTGGTTTGAATGTTGCTTGTTCAAGCCTTGTTAATATTGCGCGTAAAATTCAGCTATTACAAATGGCAGAATCATTAAATTTAAAAGATATTAAAGGAATGCCTATAGAATTTTCTCTATAATCTGATCTGCACTTATGTTCTCTGCTTCGGCTTTATAATTGCGGACCAATCTATGTCTTAAAACATTTTTCGCAACTTTTTTTACTTCAGCAATATCAGGAGAATATTTTCCTTGCATTAAAGCTAAACACTTGGCAGCTAAAATTAGATTCTGACCTGCTCTGGGTCCGGCTCCATAACTTATATATTGATTGATGTAATCATCAGACCCCTGTCGTCCAGGTCTGGTTTTATGAACTAAAGAAACAACATATTCATAAACATTATCTGGTACTGGAACCTTGCGAACTAAACGCTGATATTCCAATATTTTTTCAGCACCTAAAACCTTATTTGGAACTTGTACTTCTCCACCTGTGGTCTGTTTCAGTATATTTAACTCCTCATCAAATTGAGGGTAATCCAATACCAAGTTTAACATGAATCTATCCAGTTGTGCTTCTGGTAGTGGGTAGGTTCCCTCTTGTTCTATTGGGTTCTGTGTTGCCAAAACAAAAAATGGTTTTGGTAATGGGTAGGTTTCACCACCATAAGAAACATTCTTTTCTTGCATCGCTTCAAGCAAGGCAGCCTGCGTTTTAGGAGGCGTTCTGTTAATCTCATCGGCAAGAATAATATTGCTGAATATACTTCCTTTAACAAATTTGAAATTTCTGTCCTTGTCTAGAATCTCTGTTCCAGTAATATCTCCAGGCATTAAATCAGGTGTAAACTGAATTCGTGTAAAACTCAATTCTAACGCCGTAGCAAGGGTATTAATTAATAAGGTTTTAGCTAAACCAGGCACACCTATTAATAAAGCATGACCATTGCAAAATATAGATGTAATTATTCCTTCAACCGTTTCATCTTGACCAACTATTACTTTGGCAATTTCTGATTTTAGATTTTTTACATCCTGAGCAAATGATATAGCAAGTTCCTTGTCGTCCATATTTATTGTCCCCAATCGGCTAGTGAAGGACAAGATACATTTTCCTTATTTATTTTTAGGTAATTCGTTTTTAAAGTTTTCTTAACCCATTCATCCATAACCTCTTGTTTTTTAGCAGATTCGGCTTCCAACTTAATCCGATCATAATCATCCTTCAAGTTTGCAGTATGCGGAGGGAATAGTTGCTTGAAATAAATAATATAGAATATGGATCCTCCATCTGGCAATTTGGAGTACTGGGGGCTAGAAAAATCTCCAGGCTTCATTTCATCTAAACTCTTTTTTAACTCAGGAGATAATAGTTCATAAAATACTTTATCGTTCCCAGTAGTTTCATCCTGCATAAAACCACAGTAGGCTGCATTATTGTATTTAGATTTATTATGCTTTTTTACAACATCACACCAATTGGCTCCGCCTGATTGTAATTTAGCATGTAAGCTATCAACTAATTCCGAAGTAGCTTCAATATCTGAATTGGTAAGTTGTGGTCTAATAAGAATATGTCTAGCTACAATATTGTCGCCTTTTCGTTTAATCATTTTGATAATATGAAAACCAAAATCACTTTCAAATACTGGACTGATACTATCGGGTTTTAATTTATAGGCTTCTCTTTCAAAGTCCGGAACCATTGCACCTCTGGCAAACTCTGGAAGGAGACCTCCCTCAATTTTGGAACCTGGATCTTGTGAATATAACTTAGCCAATCTTTCAAAAGATTCTCCCTTGATGATACGCATTCGCAAATCAGTCAGTAGCTCTCTTGCGAAATTCTTTGCAAAGCTAGAATATTCTGGTTCAATCATTAATTGTGCAACTTGAAGGCTGCTAGGAACTAGAGGCAATTGGATTACAGGGATAGTATCAAAATATTCCTTCACATCCTTTGGACTTAGAATTACTTCAGCAGTAATACTACTTTGCATTTGCTGAGCCAATAGTTGAGATCTCATCTTGGGACGGATTTGCTCCTTATATTCTGGTACAGTCATACCTAAATAGGACTCTAGTGCAGATTGGCTTCCTATTTGTCTCTGAAAGTACCTAATCCTATTATCCAATTCATTGTCTACTCTTTCCTCTTCTAATGGGAGTGAATCCAGTTCCGCTTGATTTATAAGTAGCTTCTGTAAAAGAATCCCTCTCAACGTTTCACATGCAAAAGCTTCAGGATCACTGATAGTATCTAGCTGTACATTGGCAAGTTCTGTTTCAAGTTCACTCCTTAATACGATTTTATCTCCTACTACCGCGATAATACCGTCTACCCATTTAGCTTTTTGCGCAAAGGAACTGTTGAATATGAACATCCCAACAAAAACCAACAGACTGAATTCTTTTATTCTCACTATAGTTATACTTATTTTAGTTGAAAGAGTTACTTATTTTACTAGTTCTTTTTTAATTGCATTAAAAACGGTTGGATTTACAACCACTGTATATTTTGATTTTAAATCACTTAACCATTCTTTTTCCAAATGGTCTTGATATTTAGCGGCAATAGCACCTCTGGTTTCAGCTAATACTTTAGGTGCAGCAGGTAAGAAGTTGATGACATTTACAACTACCCATTCATTATTAACCTCGTTTAGTTTGTAAAGCTTACCATTTGTCTTCTTGTACTTTTCATCTGCAAAAATCATTTTTAAGATATTACTATCTGTAAGTAAATAACCATCCGCAGTACTATATTTTCCAGCTCTATAATCTACTGCTAAACTATTGTCTCGATTGTGAAATCTCAGAATGCTATCCGTTTTCACTTCATCCTTTGCTTGGCAATAAACCTTCTTCATAGTAGACTTATCTTTAGTATTGTAAACTTGTAACTCATACCTGTCTGGCCACATATACTCAGATTTGTGGATTTCATAAAACTGGCTTAGACCAGCTGAGTCGGTATTGGATTTATCCCAAACCATAGCCTGTTGTCTATTGAACATAAGAATACCTTCTCTGTATTCTTGATAAATATTTCTAAAGTCCTCATTTTTTTCTTCCAAATGATTATTCTGGTATGATAGTACCTTATCTTTTTCATAGGATTCATATAAATTAGAAATCCAATTTTTCTCAGTTGCACCTAACGGTGTTCCCTTAGGATAATAAATTTCTAAAACATCTAAGAATTGTCCAAAATCATAATTCTCTTTTCCAAGGGTAAATAAAACTTCATCCTGATACTTCAGTTTATTTGTTCTTTTCCACTCTCCTTTTAGAAAGGTTGAATCTTTGCGTACATCCTTCTTGAAATAGTTCAATACTAAATCTCTAGACTTTGCTTTATACTCTTCCTTTTTTACTTTGTTGATTAATGACTCCAAAGACTTCTTACTTCTTTCATCTTTTTGAATCGAAGCTTTTAACATACTTCTCATTGTTTTATAATTCCCTAAAGGAGACAATTTGCCTCTTTTTACAATAGTCCAACCTTTCTCTGTATCAAATGGCTCCGTTATATCACCATCTTTATTTAAAGCAAACGCTTTCTGAACCATATTTTGTTTTTCAAGGTCCCCTACATTAGCTGCCAAATTCAAACTACCCATTGCACCTCCTCGGTATTTTGTATTAAAATCTTCACTATGCTTTCGTGCCATTTCTTCGAAAGACTCATTGCCAGATTTTATACTGTTATAGATATCGTAGATTTTTTTCTTTGCTTCTTCATCACTCAATTTTCCTACTTCTCCCTTGCGAATAAGCAAATTACTAACTTCCATTTCCCCTTGGTTCTTAGCTTTATCTAATACTTTGATAATATGATAACCAAAAGTAGTTCTAAATACATTCGTAATGGTTCCCACAGATGCGTTATATGCTGCATTCTCAAAAGGGTAAACTAGCTGCAATGCAGTGAAATACCCAAGGTCTCCACCGTTTATACTCGTTCCTTTATCATCACTATATTTCTTTGCTGCATCTTCAAAGCTTATTTTTTTTGCACGAATATCTTTAAGAACTGCATTTAGTTTATTGTATGCCTTTAAAGTATCCGAATCTGTGTAGTCTTTAGGAAACATAACTAAGATATGGGCTGCTTTTACATTCCATTGCATTCTGTCATGAGCCTCTTTTATAAGTGATTCGGTAACTTCTTTATCAATCAAATAATTTGCGGCAAGTTGCTGGCGGTACATAGCCATTTCCTGTCCATAGGCCTCTGTTGTATCAATTCCATTTGCATAGGCATCCTTAAGCTTTAATTTAAACTTTACATATAAATCTAAATACTCATCTAAATCTGCATTGGTTACTTTAGTTGTAGTTAGATCTAAGTTCTTTAAAAATTGGCGTTTAAATTCATCTGCGCTAACTCCAATGTTATCAATGGTAAAAACGTTGTCCTTCTGTGCTTGTACAGTACTAAGCCCTATAAAGCATAAAACAATAAATATTGACTTTCTCATTTTTCTATAATAGTGTAATAAAAATTTAGATTGCAAAAGTAAGGAATTGTGATTCAATAACCTTCATCTTAAAGCCATTTGTATGGTAAAGCCTGTCAATCTGTTTTTTCTATTTCATTTTGGGCTAAAACGCAGGCCACTGCACCGTTTATGGGTGCTACAACAATGCCAACAAAAGGAATAGCATAGATTAAGTTAAACATTAAGCCTACTCCAATTACAGTTCCTTTATTATCTCGCATAAATCGCATGCTTCCTGATACTGAAAATTTTCTTCTTTCGGCAACGTAGTCCATTAAACTAACTCCCATATAAAAGCAGTTAATTATAAATAGGAATATCATGGCAATAGGGCTGAGTATGGGAATAAAAAAACTAACAATTGCTACTAAAGCAATAATGCTCAATTCCGCAAAAAGACTGCGAAGTGCAAAGAAAATTCCACGGGACACATCTTTTAAAAACTGCTTGAAATCAAAAGGGAAATCTGAACCTGTTAAAATGGAATCTGATTTTTCACTTAAATAGGCCAAAATCGGCGACATAATGATAAGAATGATATATTTCATTGCTTTGGCCAGGGCTATAAAAATAAACACTTTTATTACCCAACCTGAGAGAAAAACTGTGCTTTTTGCCAGGAAATTTAATACCGTCTTCCACCAGTTTAACTCTTCAGTAGGCATATTGACATTTAAATGCCCAGCAATCCAATTCTCAACATAGGGTGCCACCCAAGCTGAAAATCCAAAAAACGATACTCCAAATAATAAAAAGTAAAGTAAAACAGGGGCCAAGTACCAAATCCCTAATCCGTTTTTAAATAAAAAAGGCGTGGCTCTAACAAATGCAGTACTGCCGGCTTGAACTTGTTTTACATTTAACATTTCTTCAAATATAAGAGAACTATTTATCGTAGAAGTAATTATAGCGCATTCCCTTAGCCACTATTGAATCAAACGTTTTTTGATTCTCAATTTTATATAAACTCAAATTCGCATAAGTGCTTCCTCTTAGAGGAAAACCTAAAATCCTCTCAATCTGAATTACCTCATAATTAGCAAAAACAGGCAACTTTTTACTTTTGGATAAGTAATAAACCTGATCAAAATTAGCAAACTTAGCATTTTGAGGCTGAGTGTCGTGAGCAAACTTTGTAGAAGGGTTTTTGATACTCCAATACGATGCAATGGATTCACCAATAACTAGGGTGTTCTTTTTAGGAAGCTCTTTCTCTAACCATGCCAAAACACGATCAGGGTTACGTTCTTCATTTTGAATTCCTGCTACAAAAGCTCTTCCCATAAAAGGAACAAATAGAATTGCAAGCATTCCTATTTGAACTCCTTTGTGTTGAAACTTTCGTATAAATTCAGGTTTAATATTTACAACAAGAAAGAGTAAGGCAGTATTGAGTGCAACACAATACCTATAATTTGGAAGCAATAGAAGGAACCAGTAAACACTAGTTAAAACGACTATTAAAAGAACGTATTTTGTCAATAGATTTACTTTCTTCCATTGAGTAAATATCCAAATATGACTTCCGATGAATATGAACATCCACCAAAATTCAATCCTCCAAAATTTGAGGTAACGCATACTCAAGTGTTCTAAAAATTTTCGCCCCCAGCTATAATCTGCAACATGAGCCATAGCCGACATTGAAAATTGCTTATAAAACAGATTAAAGTCACCTTCAATAAACCAAGTAAAACCAATAAAAGATACTAAAACCAAAAGTGAATTCAGTAATCTTGTCTTAGTTGAAGCTTGAAAAAAAGAATAGATCCATAATCCAACAGCGATAATCCAAAATGCGGGATGCACCCAAGCCAATGCAAGTAAAATTGTTGATGAGACAAAATACTTTTCTCTTAAAAGATAATAAAACGACCAAGCCAACAGAGCCATTTCTAGAACTTCAGGTCTCGAACCACGCATCATTTCTAAGGTGCCTCTATCTAAAAAAAGCATAAAACTCAGAAAGAAGCATAAGCTGATAGGAAGTTTTAATTCTTTCAAAACTTTCCAAAAACCAATTGCTGCGAGCACTGTAAAAAACAAAAATACAAATCGCAAACCCCATAAAGAAGGGCCAAATATTAGCAATGCAATAAAGTGAGGAAATTCTCTAAAAGGAAGATTTACATAACACGATTTACCGCAGTCTTGCAATGGCCAAGCGATTGAAGCATGCTCTCCATTTTGAAACCAGCGTGCAACTGGCTCAAAATCCATGACTTCATCAAACCAGGCTATGGGTAAATATTCCAATGCTAAAAGTGCAGTTAGAACACAAAAAACGAATAAGATTATCCAATATGTTTGTTGTTTGACGAGCATCAAAACAAAAAAGGCGAATAACATCGCGCCGCTACAACTTACTACCCTTGCTGCCTTCCGACCCTGGGGGAGTTCGCAAGGAGCTGACCGTGCTATCCGCCAGGGCAAATTTAAGTAAAAATGTTTGCCATCAAAGGCAATACGTTTTCTTTTTCAAGCTATTTTTAATAAAGCCAGATTAAGGTCTCACTTTGGAGTTGAATTTTGAAATGCATTATCTGATTTCAATCATTGATTCATAAATATTGTCATTCGTTTTTTGAAGCACCCCTCTAACACCTGCTTTTTCTCCAGCTTCAATATCTCTTTCCTTATCTCCTATTAAGACACAATTTTTAGGATCCAACCCAAATCGATGCAAACCCTTTTCAACCATTAAACTTCCCGGTTTACGGCAAAGGCATTTACCACTAAAATCTGGATGATGAGGACAGTAATAAAATGCGGCAATTTCGAAACCTCTTTTTATACATTCCCCCTGCAAATATTGATGCATGGCATCTACATGTTCATATTCGTAGAGTTTTTTATCAATACCAGCCTGGTTAGTGATAACAATTAAACCGTAACCTGCTGCATCCCATTTAGCCAATGTATCCAAAACGTTTGGCAGTATTTCAAATTCATCAACGGATTTTGTGTAATCCCCTGGATCATGATTAACTATTCCATCCCTATCTAAGAAAACTGCTTTTTTAAATGGTTTTAATTGCATTCAGTACAAAATAAAGTAATTTCGCCTGCTTTAAACCCATCCATGCCAGAAAAAATAGTCATAATACCAACCTATAACGAGATTGAAAATATTGAGAATATGGTTAAAACGGTTATGGCTTTAGAACCACCTATACATTTGCTGGTTGTTGATGACAATTCTCCAGATGGAACTGCCGCAGTTGTGGAAAGACTCCAATCTGAATATAAAGACAAATTGTACATCTTAAACAGGAAAGAAAAAAATGGGTTGGGCACTGCATACATTGCAGGTTTTCATTGGTGCTTGGATAGGAACTACGATTACATTTGTGAAATGGATTGTGACTTTAGTCATAACCCACAAGATTTAAAACTACTTATAGCCGAGTGTGAAAACGGAGCTGACATGAGTGTAGGGAGTCGCTATGTTGGAGGAGTTGTAAATGTAGTAAACTGGCCGATGGGAAGAGTGCTTATGAGCTATTACGCTAGCAAGTACGTTCGCATTATAACAGGAATGAAAATAGCTGATACAACGGCTGGTTTTGTATGTTACAAACGGAAAACCTTAGAATCAATTAATATTGATGATATAAAATTTAAGGGGTATGCATTTCAGATTGAAATGAAATTTAGAACTTGGAAAAAGAAGTTTAAAATCATAGAAGTTCCTATAATCTTTACTGATAGAACATTAGGAACCAGTAAAATGAGCACCCATATATTCAGAGAAGCATTGTTTGGGGTTATTGAGCTCAAATTTAAAAGTATTTTTGGGAAGCTTTAAACCTTTTAATACTTACCTAAAAATTTTCTAATAAACCATTCTGTTCCAAAACAAAGGACAATAAAAGCTAAATATGGCCAAAAATCCATTAGGCTTTTTGTAACATTAGACTCACGCAAAACTCTACTACCAATTGTTTTCTTCTTAATTTGTTGAATCAATTCCGTTAAATTGGTGCTAAAACTCCCCTTAGTATTATCGGACCAACGTTTTAATACATTGTGATTTGCCTGAGTGTTTTCCTTTTCTGGATTGGAACTTTGAACTACAAAAAAAATCTTATCCGAGGCCTTCTTTGCACCATCTAAGCGCGCAACATATTCGTATTTTCCAGGGGGCAATGCACCCAAATTGGCTCTATATACATCTTGGAACCGTGCAAATTGCAGCTCTCTTTCTGTGCCATTTTCACCCTTAATGATCGCAGAAGCATCGTATTCATTAACTTTTTTACCTGACTCGTCAATGTATTCTGCGGTTAAAGTAATAGCTTCACCTTGCATGATATAGGAACTAGATGGATATGTCTTTAAGCCATTATTAACAGTAGCTGCACTTAAGTATTGAATGGTTTTAACAATTAATTCATCTGCATTATCCCAAGACTGATTTTGTTTATAATCTGCCAATCGCCACCTCCATAAACCTTCTCCAAAAAGCCATGCCGTGCGCTGCCCTTCTTTTTCATACAGCGACCATAGTGGTGTATTAGTTTTAACCGCACCAATTTTTTGGAACAAAATAGTTTTCAAGTTAGCGCCTCCTTCAATCCTTAAAAATGGAGCTTTTAAAGGAGGAAATTTTTCAACTTGTTTTAAAATATCCGGTTTAATAAAGAAATCCGTAAACAAGGAATTGCCAGCTGCACTAGATTGATTAAAACTTGTTCCCAATTCTTGAATATTCAAAGCTGAAGAAAAGGAAGACCATACAGATGCCTTAGTTTGTATAGTTGCAATATTCCAAAAAGGAGCTTTCGATTTGAATAGTTGATCCAAAAACCTTTTTTCTTCTGCATTACTTGGAAGTCCATGCAAAATATAAATATCAGAAGAGATTATAGGTGTATTTAGCGTACTGGATTTAAAGTCATACGATTTTTCTTTCTTCAAAGCTCCTTTTATCGCACCTAAATCAGGGTGTGATCCATGGGCAATTAAGTGAACTTTCTTTTGATTGTCTTCTACATTAATTACGGCTCCCTTAACATTGTTAGATGTATTGTTTTCATTCTTAAGTGGTGAGGCTTTTATCGTGTAAACATGCTTACCTCTTGCCATTGGTTTAAGAATAAACTCCAGCTTTTCCACTGCATTTTCTTCAGTGGGTGTTATCGTTTTTTGATTTATCTGCTTATTTCCATCAAAAAGGGAAACCACAATAGAACTGCCAATACATTTTGCCATTTTTATAGTGGTTTCTAATAATGTTTCGTTTCCAATGTAAACGGACCTGTTTGCTAAAACCTCACTTACCTCAACATCTGGGACCACATCTGGATTTCCTCTTCCAAAAGTGTAAACGGGTATTTGATGGCTAGGAAATAATGGGCTGCCCCCTGAAGTTGAAATACCATCGGTTAACACCAACGCAGCAGCAATATTATTATCCTTCCTCAATACTGAGATATGTGTATTTATGGCTTGTAAATTAGAAGCGTTTGCATTCAAGGAATCCCCCTCTTGAACAACTCTTTCTGCAAAATCATTCCATTGCAAATCGAATTGATCTAATTTCAACAATTGATTTTTAATGCTTGACTTTTTTAAGGAGTCTTTTATTGAATTACTTTGATCATTGTAAATTAGAATAATAGGCTTTTCTTCTTTTGTTTGAGTAAACTTTAAAATTGGTTCTAAAAGTAAAGTTAGCAAGCCAGCAATACCTAAAGCCCTTAAACTTAGGAGAATAATTTTATGCTTAGACTTGTCAAATTCTTGGATGCGATAGTATAACCAAGCCAATCCAACTGAAATTGCCAGAATTGGAATCAACCACCAAAGAGGAAATAATGTATGCAGCGTAAATAGCATCATCGACGGTGCAAGTTAAAGAACGATTCCTGTTCTTTCTTGTAAGGTTTTAGTTAAATGATTTAGATTATCCGAAGGAGTTCCTTCATTGTGATATTTTAATTCACAACTAGGTTTATAAGGCAAAATATACTTTTCATAAGCAGGCATAACATGTTTAGTCCATTGATAAGAGCTTCGTTCTTTTGTAATGCCTCTTTCTTCTGTATCCCGTTTTAATCGTCTGTTTAAGCAAACCGCTTCATCACTGCTTAAAAACACCTTGAGATCCAATAATTCTCTGATGGGTTTAATCTCAAATATAAACAAGCCTTCAGCCATTATTACAGGAGCTGGTTCAATCGTTAACGTTTTAGACGCTGGATTCTCTAATTCAAATTGATATTGCTCCTTCTCCACTCGCTTTCCGGCTATTAAATCATTTAAATGCTCCAAATAAAGATCTGAATATAGCGCACTTGGCAAGTCAAAATTTGGCACTCCATTTTCATCAATAACAAGCTCTTCGATAGGTCTGTAATAATCATCAAATGAAATTATGGATAAATCATCTTTAAGAATTTTTTTAAGGTGATTAATGTAAAACGTTTTGCCGGAGCCACTTAATCCAGACAAACCAATAACAAAAGGTTTATTTTGTTTCATTCTTATGAGGATACTCGAAAATACAGCGGCTTTTCTTCTTATAGAACTTCTGTTTAATTATTTCGCCTTCTTCATCATAAACGTTTGTAAATAGCAAATATCCTTGTATATCATAGAAATACCATTTGGCAATCATTTTTCCTTCTTGGTATCTACCATGACGCATTTGCTTGCCAGAGGACATGTTATAATACCAATAACCGATAGGCTGACCAAGGTCATAATTTCCAATGGTTTCCACTTGATTTAAATGCCATGATTTATAGTATCCATCTAATTCATTATCTACATAAGAACAAGATAAAATTGAATCTCCTGTAAAGTCAAAAGTTAAGTGTGGACCTTCTTTTTTGCCATTTTTAAGACCCGATTGCTCAATCAAACGGCATGTAATCTCTTCATATACCCTTTTAACACTATCCAGCTTTCCTTGTTTAAAATAAGCCTCTTCAGCTGGGCAACCTGATAAGTGATATTTATAAGAATATCCATTTTTAAGTCCATCTGCATATTCTATTTCGCTTCTAATTACACTGTCGGGGTAATAACTATAAATTGTGCCATGAGGTTGGTCATTTTTAAAATTGGCGATTTGTTCTACATCTCCATCTTTAAAAAAAGTAATATTCCTACCATTTCTCATACCATTAGAATAATTGCCATAGTATTTTGGAGTTCCTGTGTAATACCAACCCCAAACTTGGCCGTCGAGTTTTCCATTTTTAAATGTTCCTTTGGCTTTTGCTTGTCCAAGGCCATAGCGATACTCAAAGCCTCCATTCTTTTTTCCATTAACCCAGGTGTCCTTTGCAATGAATGTTCCTGCTTCGTTAAACTCTATGTAGGGACCATGTTGTTGGCCATTCTTCCATGAATACTTTTCATGTATTTTTCTTGGACTGGTATAATAAGCCCAACTCTCACCAGTAAAAGGAAAACCTTTGTAATTGACAGTTCCATCTTCCAGTAATTCAAGCACCTCATGCAACACTACTTTAGTCTTGCTTTGTGCATTAAGTGTAAACACTGCAATGCCACACAAAACAAATAAAAACACATTTTTTAGTTCTCTAACTTTCATCTAATAAATATTTTTCAAAGTTATAGTCCTTACCTAACTTTGCGAACCCATTTAATCCACAGGGAATGTTTGAGTTTGTTCAAGAATATTGTTTATCAAAAAACTATGTTACAGAAGGCTTTCCTTTTGATAACAAAACGATAGTTTGGAAAGTGGCTGGTAAATTGTTTTGCCTAGGTGACATTGAAAACTTTGATTCTATCAATATAAAATGTGATCCAGAAAAAGCAATTGGTTTGAGGGAAGAATATACTCAAATTCAACCGGGTTATCATATGAACAAAAAGCATTGGAATACGGTTTACTTCGAGTTATTGAATCAAGAATTAATAAAAGAGCTACTTGATCATAGCTATGAACTAGTATTTAAATCCTTACCAAAAAAAACAAGAGAAGAAATAAGCAATGAAATATAAATTTTTACTATTACTAAGTTGTGTTGGCTTAAGTCAATGCTCATTATTCAATAAGAAAGAAAAAACAGAAAAAACAGAAAAAGAAAATATTGTGACTAGAACATATCCAGAAAAATTCGATTCAATGCCTGACGGCCTTTACGCACAAATGATTACTAATAAGGGTGAAATTGTACTTTTATTACATCATGAAGAAACCCCAATGACAGTTTGCAACTTTGTTGGACTTGCTGAAGGGAAAATAGAAAATTCAGCAAAAGGCTCAGGAGTGCATTTCTATGATGGACTTAAGTTTCATAGAGTAATTGCAGACTTTATGGTACAAGGTGGAGACCCACAAGGAACAGGAATGGGTGGCCCAGGATACAATTTTGAAGATGAAATTGTAAGTAGCTTAAAACATACCGGACCAGGCATATTTTCAATGGCAAATTCTGGACCTAGCACGAATGGAAGTCAGTTTTTTATTACCCACGTTGCAACCCCTTGGTTAGACGGAAAACATACCGTATTTGGTAAAGTTGTTGAAGGGATGGATGTTGTAAACAGTATTGCCCAAAACGATAGTATTGAAAAGTTAGTAATTGTTAGAAAAGGTGAAAGCGCCGTTGCTTTTGAAGCAGATGATGCCTCTTTTAAAAACTTAAGAAGCACCATTAAGGAAAGACAAGAAGCTGCTTCTGCCAATGCAAAAAAAGCTGCCATGGACAAACTAAAGGCAGAGTATCCAAATATTAAATCTACAGCTTCTGGTTTGATGTATGTGATTGAGAAAGAAGGCACCGGGACTATAGCCAAAGCAGGTGAAACTGTTTCAGTACACTATAGTGGAAAATTACTAGATGGTACTGTCTTTGATGATTCTTACAAACGAGGAGAGCCAATTGCTTTTAAATTAGGCGTTGGACAAGTAATTCCAGGATGGGATGAAGGTATTGCTCTTATGAATAAAGGAGCTAAATACAAACTTATCATACCAGCTCAATTAGGTTATGGATCAAGAGGTGCAGGTGGAGTGATTCCTCCAAATGCTATGCTTATCTTCGATACAGAGCTTATGGATATTACTCCAGAAAAATAATCCGTATCTTTGTAAGAGATGGAAACAACTGAAGTATTAAACGACATTCCGGTTAGCTTTACAGAAGGTGCGATGTTTGAATTGCATAAACTTAGAGCTAATTTGGATATAAACGAAAGCCCCTATTTACGCATAGGCGTTAATGGCGGTGGATGTTCTGGATTAAATTACCTTTTGGCTTTTGATAAAAAAGATGAAAAGGATAATGTTTACGATTTAGAAGGAATTGAAGTTGTGATTAACAAAGCCCATGTAATGTACATATTGGGAATGGAAATAGATTGGGAGAAAGGCTTAAATAATAGAGGCTTCTCATTCAATAATCCAAATGCATCAGAGACTTGTGGCTGTGGTCAAAGTTTTTCTGCTTAAGGGTTTTATATAGTTTAGATTTTAATGGCCAGAGTAGTAGTTGGCCTCAGTGGAGGTGTAGATAGTTCGGTTGCCGCCCACCTTTTAAAAGAAGAAGGGCATGAGGTTATTGGGCTCTTTATGCGCAATTGGAATGATGCCTCTCCTACTTTGGAGAACGAATGTCCTTGGATTGAAGATAGCCGAGATGCTATGCTTGTTGCAGAACATTTAGGGATTCCATTTCAATTAGTAGATTTTAGTAAGGAGTACTTAGATCGCATCGTAAACTACATGTTTGCAGAATATGAAGCGGGTAGAACGCCAAACCCTGATATTCTGTGCAACCGTGAAATTAAGTTTGATCTCTTTTTAAAAGAAGCTATTAAGCTAAAGGCAGACTATGTGGCAACAGGTCACTATGTTCAAAAGACCAGTTCTGAAATTGACGGTAAGCTTATCCATCATTTGGTATCTGGTGCTGACCCTAATAAAAACCAAGCCTATTTTCTTTGCCAACTCTCCCAAGAACAATTAGCTAAGTCATTGTTCCCTATTGGTCATTTAGAAAAACCAAAAGTAAGGGAAATAGCCGAGGAGATTGGCTTACCTACAGCCGCCAAAAAAGACTCGCAAGGGCTTTGTTTTATTGGCCATGTTCGATTGCCAGACTTTTTACAACAAAAATTAAAACAAAAACCTGGAGATATTATCGAAATCGCATCTGATTTTACGGCTTACCAAGAACCAAAAATTCTTAATTCTAAAATACACTATAAATCCTCTGATGGAAAAGTTGTAGGACAGCATATTGGTTCTCATTTTTTTACCATAGGGCAGCGAAAAGGACTAGATGTTGGAGGCACCCCTTTGCCCCTTTTTGTCATTCAAACAGATGTAATAAATAACGTTGTTTATGTGGGTCAAGGAAAGGATCATCCTGGCCTTCTTCACCAAGGAACTTTTATCGATAATAAAGATATTCATTGGGTAAGAGAGGACCTTAAATTGAAAGAGGGAGAATCACTCGATTGCCTTGTTCAAATCAGGTACCGGCAAGCGCCATTTGAGGCCAAGATTAATAAAACAGTACAGGGTTTAGAAGTGCATTTTATGGAACCTCAAAAAGCGGTGGCTCCGGGACAATTTGCCGCTTGGTTTCAAAAAAATGAGCTTTTGGGCAGTGGGGTAATGTCACTTTAATGTCACTTTTTTTTATTAAGCAAAGAATTCAGGTTTTACTCAGAACTCCAAGCTATTTTTGGAGGTAATTGAGAATTCATATTAAATAATGGGTTTAATTTGTAAAGATATTCAGGGAGAGAAATATTATGAAAAAAATACTTGCAATTTTTAGCTTCTTATTCATATTAATAGCTGCGCAATCGCAAGTTACAAATAAGGGGAAATTATTTTGGGTAACATTTCCTGAAGTAGCTACATTCAATAGTACGACGGTAGACTCATTTGTGCTTTATATGAGTTCAGATGTGGCAACCACTGCTGAAATAGAATTATACGGATTAGGTTCTAAAAAAACAGTTAAAGTAAAACCTGGTGTGCTTACTTCATATAATCTGAGTGTATGGAATAGCGACCTCTTTCTATTCAATAAAAAAACAGGAATCGCAGAAATTAAAAGAGCCCTTAGAATTACTTCGGATGACCCTATTACACTATATGCAATGGCCATGGAGGATTACAAATCCGATGGGTCATTTGTAATGCCTTATGAGGCTATTCCAAATAACCCTACTTTTATTGTAGGCACCTATTTCCCAAATGTCGGTGGTTCATCAAGCTTGTCTCCATCAGAATTCAGCATTGTTGCTATGGATAGAATTACTTTGAGAATTAAACCAGCTGCTGATACTAGAGATGGCGAAACAAAAGGTGTTCCTTTTACCATAACGTTAAATAAAGGACAGGTTTATCAATTGCAATCCAAGGCAGATCAAGGGCATCGCAGTTCCAACTTGCCTTCTGGAAACGTTAGTGGTGATTTATCTGGAACCATAATATCCGTGGTTGGAAGATACTGTGGGAAGTATAATGTTTTTTCTGGTAATCTTGAAACGAGTGTTCCGTATCGTGGATGCCAAAGTGGATTTGGTGGAACATCAAGTGATTACCTTTATAGTCAAAATTTTCCTACTTCAGTTTTAGGTAAGGAATATGTCTTCACTCCATTCTCTACACATTCAAAAGGTTATGTTTTTCGTGTTATAGCAACACAAAAGAATACCAAAGTTTGGGTAGATGGTGTTTTAGCTACAACCCTTTCTGACACAGGCGATGTTTATACAGAAGACGTAGGTACTGCGGTTGCAAAACACATTACTTCTGACAAACCTATTTATGCTTTAGAATTTATGAAAACAGACCGTTGTGCGGGCAATAGTGTTAAAGGAGATCCTGCAATTTTAGCTACGCCTACGGTTGAACAAATGATTACAAAAGCAACCATTGGTGCACCAAGAACAGGAAGGATAGACCAATTTTTTCTGAATATTATAGTGAGAGCTACCGCTAAATCTGCTGTTTTGTTAGATGGTGTTAGTATTCCAGCTTCCAATTTTACAAATATTGGAACAAGCGGCTTCGCCTACACACAGCAATCCATACAATCTAAAAGTTACAATGTTCGTTGTGATAGTGGAATGATTGCCATTACCTATGGAATTGGAGATTATGAGAGTTACGCTTATTGTGCAGGCGCAACCTTTGAAAACCTAAATTATGATATTGGCATCTCAAAAACGGGTCGTTGCCCTAATACCAACATTAATTTTGAAGCATTGCTACAAAATGCATATCAAAGCATAGACTGGGATTATGGAGATGGCAGTAAAGACACTGGTAAAAACGTAACTCATGCCTATAAAGAATCAGGTGTTTACACGGTTACTATGAATGTGAAACAAAACTTAGGTTGTGGCTCACTGGATTCTAATATACGTTCTAAAACTATAGTTGTAGATGGTGCCAAACCTGGATTTCCTGATACTACCAGAATATGTGGTACCGCGATTGATTTCACCTTAGATGCCACTTATTCCAAAAATTACGAATACTTATGGCATGACGCCAGCACAAAACAAACCTTTAACGTTACTGATACTGGTAAATTTAAAGTAACCGTTTATGATACCCTATCTAAATGTGCCGTGGCAGACTCCACCATCGTGGTTCAATATGATACATTGCTGGCGAGAATTGGCTACGACACTTTAAAACCTTGCCTAAATATCAATAGGTTTGCGTTAAGCGATATCTCTACCTATACCAATGATGCTTTTGGAAGCGCCAATTGGAGAGTGGTAAATGAGGATAGCGATACTATAGTATATACCACCAAAAAGATTGGAATGTCATTTACTAAAGTAGGGACATATCCCATCTTTTATGAAGTTACATCAGCTAAAGGTTGTAAAGCGAAAGATACGGTTATTCTTAATGTATATGATTTGCCAAAAGCTAACTTTACGGTAGATGACACTATAAAATGTGCTAGAACAGATTTCCAATTTGATGATGCATCAACAGATGTCGGAGGAATTTTCACAAGTATTTGGGATTGGGGTGATGGGACAAAAGATACAGGTTTAAGTGTTTTACATGATTATATGATGCATGATACGTTTAAAGTTACCATGCAAGCCGTGAACTTTTATGGTTGCCGAGATACCATTGACACCATGGTTATTGCTAAACCTTTACCAAAACCTGAAATCGAACATAAATCTAATAATTATTGCCTTTTAACACACGATCTAGTTTTTAGTGATAGCACAAAAGATATCTCTGGAGGTTGGACTTCAGATTGGTATAAAAACGGCACGTATTTAACAACAGGCTCAAATACTGGCAGCGTTAAATTTTCCGATTCTGGTTTACACACCATACGATTAATTGCATTAAACAATTATAATTGTAAAGACAGTGTAGATTATCAAGTTAAGGTTTTTAGGGAACCTACTGCTATAATAGGCATTACAGATTCTAGCAATTGCGTAAATTCTAATTTCTTTGATATTGAAAGTAATTCAACGGCAAGCCCAGGAGAAAACTTTACTTACAAATGGACTTTATCCGATGGCACCAATTATAATGTATCTAAATTTAAAAAGTCATTTGGAACCGTAGGCAGCAAGAATTTAAAATTAGTAGTTACTACTAATAACAAATGTAAAGATTCTACGGAACGCACAGTTGTTGTAGATTCTATGCCTGATGGGAGATTTACCACAGGTGGCACTTTAACTTGTTTTCCAAATCATCAATTCAGTTTTGAAACCGCAAACAACTACTCAGGAGCCGTTTCTTACAATTGGAATGCGGGTGATGGAACCTTTTATGATGTACCTAAACCAGTACATTCTTATACAGATACTGGGAGTTATACTGTTCAACTAATTTTTACCAATGGACCAGGTTGTAAGGATACACAACAGGTTGGCGTGCGAGTGGTAGGTAAATCTGATGCTAGTTTCACTTCTAATATCGATAGCTTCTGTTATGGCTCCAACACATTTACTTTTGTCCATTCTCCTTTTGTACTTGATTATTCTGTTGCTTGGGATTTTGGAGATGGCACCAACACAACAACTACTAATCCAACTAAGAGCTATTCAGGTCCTGGAAACTATAATGTTAAATTAGTAACTAATAAAGAGGGTGTTTGTTTTGATAGTACAAGCAAAACTGTTAAAGTTTTTGGGGTTCCGCAAGCTAGATTTACTGTAAATGATAGTACTCAATGCGAGGATGCGAATAGCTTTGTAATTGGCAATGCTACCGTAGCAAATAGTGCAACTGGCTTACAATACAATTGGAATCTTACTCCTGGTGGAATATTTAATACCATTAATATTGGTCCATTAGTTTTACCAAGTGTAGCGAAATATGATTTAAGTTTAAGAGTAGTAAGTGATAGAGGTTGTGAAACGATTACTTCTAATAGTCTTGAGTTATTCGCCAATCCAATAGTAAGTATCACTGGTGAAGATCAATGTATTGGAGAACTCGTAACCTTTACAGAAAATGTAACCTTATCTCAAGGCACCATTACAAGTTATCGTTGGAATTTTGGTGAAGGTCCTGTTGGAACAGTTATTCCAGCAAGCCATACTTACAATACCGCTGGAACTTATAACGTGGTTCTTACCATTACTAGCGATCAGAATTGCATAGGAGTAAGTAATACAACACAAGTAACTATTCATCCAAGACCTAAAGCTAACTTTACTGGAACATATGTTCTTAGTCGAGGAAATGAGAGTGATTATGAATTTGTATCTACCAGTAGTGGAGCAAACAGATACCGTTGGACTTACAATAAACTTCCTGATGTAGATATTACTGCAAATGTAAATAAGACCTTTTTTGATACTGGTAATTTAGTTGTTCAACTCAGAGTGAATAATGCCCAAGGGTGTGCAGATTCAATCTCAAGTAAGTACCTATTAAAACCACAATTATTGTATCACGTTCCTAATGCCTTTAGCCCAAATGGAAATAGAGGGAATGAGCTTTTCCGAGGAAGTAGTGATTATGGAATGGAAGATTACCTAATGACGATTTATGATCGTTGGGGTGGCACTATTTTCCGTACAGATAATCCAAGTACGTATTGGGATGGAACAGACAAAAGTGGAAATGCAGTGCAAGATGGCGCATACATTTACTTTATTACCTTCATATATTTTGATGGAACTTTCCATCGATTTAAGGGTGCATTGCACGTAATTAGATAGAAATTAAATCAAATAATAGTTAATAAATAAGGGTCCGTTAAACAGACCCTTTTCTTTGTGGCATAAAAAAAACCACCTCTTGCAAGGTGGTTTTTAAATCATTCTTATTAAGATTAATATCTGTACATGTCAGATTTAAAAGGACCTTCAACAGGAACTCCAATATAATCTGCTTGTTCTTTTGAAAGTGTGGTTAATTCTGCACTCACATGTTCCAAGTGTAATTTGGCAACTTTTTCATCCAAATACTTTGGAAGAACATATACATCATTTCCATACTTATCATTATTATTCCAAAGTTCAATTTGAGCTAAGGTTTGATTTGTAAAACTATTGCTCATCACAAAACTTGGATGTCCCATTGCGCAACCAAGGTTAACTAATCTTCCTTCGGCAAGAAGAATAATCTCACTTCCTTTTAAGTTATACACTTCAACTTGTGGCTTTAATGTAAATACATTATCACAATTACTGTTTAACCAAGCTACATCAATCTCATTATCAAAATGGCCAATGTTACAAACGATAGTTTTATCATTCATTAACTCAAAGTGCTTAGAAGTAACAATATCCTTATTACCTGTAGCAGTTACAATAATATTTGCTTGTGAAATAGCATTTTCTAGCTTTAAAACTTGAAATCCGTCCATAGAAGCTTGTAATGCACAAATTGGATCAATTTCAGTTACAATAACTCTAGCGCCAGCACCTCTTAAGCTTTCAGCACTTCCTTTACCTACATCGCCATAGCCACATACAACAGCTACTTTACCAGCCATCATAATATCTGTAGCTCTACGAATTGCATCTACTAAACTTTCTTTACAGCCATATTTATTATCAAATTTAGATTTGGTAACACTGTCGTTTATATTTATAGCTGGGATTGGAAGTGTTCCTGCTTTAACACGGTCAAGCAACCTAAGAACACCAGTAGTGGTTTCTTCGCTAATACCTTTTACTCCAGCAACTAATTCAGGGAATTTATCAAGAACCATATTGGTCAAATCACCACCATCGTCTAAAATTAGATTTAGGGGTTGGCGATCTTCACCAAAGAACAATGTTTGCTCTATGCACCATTCAAATTCTTCTTCTGTCATATCTTTCCAAGCATATACTGGAATGCCAGCAGCAGCCATAGCCGCAGCAGCATGATCCTGTGTGCTAAAGATATTACAAGAACTCCATGTTACATCTGCACCTAATTCTTTCAGTGTTTCGATAAGCACAGCAGTTTGGATTGTCATATGCAGACAACCAGCAATACGGGTTCCTTTTAATGGTTGAGCATCTCGGTATTCATCTCGGATGGCCATAAGACCTGGCATTTCTGCTTCGGCCAGTGTAATTTCTCTTCTTCCCCACTCAGCAAGGCTAATGTCCTTTACTTTGTATGGCAAGTATGTGGTTTCAGTACTCATAAATGTTCTTATTTTTACGGACTGCAAAATTACAACAAAACCTTCTATTTGTTCAACACTAGCTACTTAAAGCAGGATTTAGTATATCTTTTTAGATAAATCTTAGACAAGAACAGACATAAAACAATAAATCTGCAATCTTTTTAATCTAAAATACCACATTATTTACCTTTTCTCTACATAATGTATAAAGCTACATCTTCAATCAAAACGTATATTTGAACAATGCCTAAAATTTTTAGTCTCATCCTAAGTTTATTCCCAATTTTACTTGCTGCGCAAAACGGAAAAATGTATTCCAGTAATGAACGCGGCCCTTATTTATATGTTTATCAATTAAACGAAGTTCAAGCAAAATTTGCAGTTGAACATTCGAATCATTTGGATTCACAAATACTATACACCAAAGAAGTACTACGTATTCCCACTGATTCTATTTATACCAGTAGAAAAAGATATTCCCAACTCCTTCAAAATGGCGAAATCAGCCCTACTGCTGCTAAGCAAATGGGTCTAAAACAACATGGGTATTATTTGGTGGCCAATATTGTAAAACCTGGAGACGTTCGTTTATTCCTTAGAGAGCTACCCTATTTTAATGTTTCTCTTTACCAAGTGGATAAAGAATATGCAATCTTCGTTTCAGATACTTCTGGAACTCATGTGGGTAATGCCGATGTATTTCTTGATGACGAAGTATGCAAATATGATCCAAGTTTAGGAGGTTATTTAGTTAAAAATAAATTCTTAACAGGCAAGATTACTATTCGCCGAGGGAACCATTTTTTAATTAAACATGTGTATTCAAATACTAAAATAAAAAATAAGACCAAACCAGCACGAGACAATTATAACTACAACAAACAATACGATGGCTACATCGTAACCAATAAACCCATATACAAAATGGGAGACACTATTTTTTGGAAAGCCTTTTTAATTAAGCCGAATGCAAAAGGGTTTAAACGCAAATTAGAATTTAAACTTCATGCCTATTCATATGGTAAAAAAAATATAAATGAAATACGAACTGTAAAATGTGATGAACGAGGCGCATACCATGGGTTTTATGTGGTGGCTGATTCCTTTACAGAAAACATAAATTATTCTTTGACCGCAACTATTCCTGGTTTGGATCAATTGAAATCTATTTCGATACGGGTAGAGAATTACGACCTTAATGATATAGTAATGGAGGCTAAGTCACAGAAGCCAATCTATCAACCGGGTGAGGATGTTAAAATTTTAGTAAAGACTTTAGACAAAAATCAATTACCTCTGCTTGATGCAAGACTGAACTGTAGGTTCTGGATAAAGAATATTGATTATACCGAATCAGATTCGGTACAGATTCCAAATAGCAAGTTTCTCAACTTTTATACACTTAAGATTCAAACAAATGCAAACGGGATGACTGAAATAATAATTCCAGCAGATTCCTTTGTAAATGCTCAAGCGGTTTATGGAGGCGAAGTTATTCTTACAACCAGTGATAATAGAACGCTAAGCAAAAGAATTACCTTCACTACTAGTACAGAAAGAGATAGATCTGAAATTTACAGAGATAATGATTCCTTATACATTAAACATTATTTCAATCAGAAATTGGTTAAAAAAACTTTTACTATTGAAACTCATGGAGAAAAATACTTAATTGCCGACAGTGAAGTCACTTCTCCTATTGTACTTCCCTTGACTGCAAATATTGACCAAATTAAAGTTTCTAGAGATGGCAAGGTGGTTTTTCAAGATAAACTCAACCGTCCTTTTCCAGAAATAACAGGCAAGCGAACTTTTGACTCTGTATATATATCCTTTAAGACAAAGGAACATAGCCGAGTGTACTACAGAATCTATCAAAACAATAGTTTAAAAGCCTCTGGTAATGATACGGTTCTTAATTATGCTGTTAAGGATTTAAGCAAGCACTCTTACCATATTCAGTACGCGATACTTCAGAATCATGTAATTCAGCCACACCTTTTTTCACAGAGCTTTCACTTGGCCGAAAAGAAATTACTGATAGACATAAAACAGCCCAAAGAAATATATCCTGGGCAGAAGGTTGATGTAGAGCTGCATGTAACCAATGTGAAAAAGAAACCAATGAAGAAGGTAAACCTTACGGCTTATGCTATAAATGCTCAGATTCCAGGTATAGTTGATCCGACTATTCCTTACTTAGGCAAGGTAAAAGACCAAAAAATTCTTCCTACAAAACCAGTTAGTCTAGGGTATTGCGGATTCCAAAAAGGCATGCAATTAAAGTCCTGGATGGTTGAACAGTTTGCCTTAAGAGATAACCTATACTATCAGTTAGTATTTCCTAAAAATGGCTTTACAGTACTAAGCGATACGATTGCTGATAGCATTACTCAAGTGCAATTATTCGTGAGTAAAGGCGCACATCCAGAGAATATTATTATCAGTACAAACAAAGGAAAAATTATTTATAGTGATAACTATGGTGGCTACTCCGACCCATTTTTAGTTGAAGGCAAAACAGTATCCTTAATAATAAGAACCAAGGAACATTTAATCACTTTACCAAGTATAGAAATAAAGGATTTTCAGAAAAATTTTATAGCAATTCAGATTGACTCATTGCCAGAGGCAATGGTTAGTAAAAAAGAGAAAGTGTTACTATTTCATGATTCACTTCAAGCCTTACTAGCTAATCATGCCTTAGCATTTAGGTTTAGTCCAAGGATTTATGATTCGCTACTTATATATATAAACAGAAAATTAGTTAAAGCTTATCCAGGTAGTTTTTCAAGTGGCCAAAAATCTGGATACAGACCATATTCCCCTTATATCCTATTTAAAGGGAAGCAGGTATTGAGTGCTAGAGGTAGAAGAAATACCGCTAAAAACGACCAGTATTATCTCTATGGCCCAGTGGATAGCGGAGACGTAATCGAAATGAGATACAAAAATCATTACGGCCATGAATTCACATATAAAAGTTCTGAATTCAATAAAGATCCAAATCCACATTCCACTTATACCCTGACCAAATACAATAAAACTATTCATCAAAGAAATATGAACAGTTTAATGCTTATTCAGAATAGGGACAATCAGTTTACTCATTATCAGCAATTACGTAAAATATGGTTTAATGCATTCCCAAAACCAGTTCCTCCCGATACTACAAAAAAATATAAGAGACCCATGTGGACTCCACCAAGCTATAATCTAAACAAGTATCAATACAAGGGGTTTACTGCGGATTATAGAAAATTTAAAAAGAAGAAAAAAGATCAAGTAAACTTCAACTTCATAACTGATTTTAGACAAGTAGATAAAATATGGCTTTTTGATGTAACAGATAGCAGTCTCTCTCACATGCGCAGTTACAGAAGTAATGGTCAATATTATTGGCAAATAAACAAAACTAAACACAGTGTTAGCTTCACTTCTGATAAAATAAATAGAAACCATAAATACGCGGTATTTATACAATCTACCATTGATACGGTTTGGGCCATTAAACGTTTTACCATCGACACGATGTCATGTATGTATTATGTATTTGATTCTTCTGAGATTCGCAATCTAACTGGAGGTGAATATTTTGCTATTGACCGAATGGCAAAAATATTGGGTAGAACACCGATGAAACCTTTCCTAGACACAGCCAATTTAGGGGAAATCTCTATTGACCGTTTGGCAACAAAAGATAAAAGCACATTATTAGAAGGCTTGGTTATTGGACCAAACATTCAATATCCCGTTTACAATGCATTTATAGTTTTAGAACAAAATGGCTACTTTAAACATGGAGCCTGGACTAATGCAGATGGACGTTTTATCATCGATAATTTATCTCCGGGAACTTATATGTTAAAAATTAAAGCCGAGAATTATCACTATTGGTTACACTATTCTCTGCAAATTTCTGCGGGTAAGAATCACTTAGCCTTGATAAAACTTAAACCATATGCCTCCATGCGCTATGACAACATGGTTTATGAAAAGGGTGAAGATTATGATTTAATGGAAGCGAGTGAAGATGCTGTATTTAGTAACAGCAATGTTACTAGTGGCGCATACTATTCTTCTCCAGAATCCATTCAAATGTCACCTAAAAGAAGTCTAAGTGGACTAGTTAAAACGAATGCCAGTATTAATGGTATTTCAGTTCGAGGTTCAAGAACTGATAATATAGCAGTCTACAAAGCCGAAAAGGGTAAAAGTGTAAGCTATGCTTTCAATTTTGGTGATGGAGATATGGATGACACGGATGGTTATTTTGACACCGAAAGAAGATTAGAAATAAGCAGAGATACTTTACAACTTTCTATTCTTGCCAACGACCCACAAGCCACTAGAACGAGAACTATTTTTAGAGATTATGCCTACTGGATTCCAAACTTAAGAACCAATAAAAAAGGAATAGCCAAATTCACTGTTACTTATCCTGACAATGTAACCACTTGGATCAACTATTTCCCTGCTATGGACAATTGCAGGCATTCTGCTTTGGGTAAATACATCGTTAAATCTTATAAGCCTATTACCACTCGTTTATACTTCCCTAAATTCTTAACCGAGGGTGATGTTCTTAAAACAAAAACCATGGTAGCTAATTATACCAAAGTACCAGTAGTTGGTAAATTCTATTATAACTTAAATGGAGTAGAAAATATTACTAGCATGACCTTGGAAAACTACTTTAACAAAACCATCGAGTTAGAACCTGCAATACTTGGAAAGCAAATAAGTTTAGAAACAGGGTTTAAGCTTAACAATGGATACATAGACGCTGAAAAAAGGAGTTTATCCATTAAACCAGCTACTGTTGTAACGGGAGTTAGTGATTTTAGAGATTTAGTAAATGATACCGCTTTTAGCCTCAAATGGCAAAAAGACGATATTGAATCTTGGGTTACATTTTACAATTCTAAACTGCATTCTGCAATGGCTCTATTTAATGATTTAGAGCTATTCTACTACAGTGATAATCAAACTCAAATTAATCTTTTGGAGGCTTACTTAATTAAAGAAAAGTTGAGCAAACAATTGGATTTAGATAAAGACTATAGCGCAACAATTAAGCGATTCGTTAAAACTGTTTCGGGGAGCCAAAACATTTTGGGTTGGTTCGGTTATTTCAAAACGAGCAGTTTTCAAAACATTTTTCTTACAGCCCGCATGGCAGAAGTTCTTTATAAGGCCGATCTTCAAGGATATGAAAATAATGCCTATTACAATGCATGTACATGGATGACTAAGCAGTTAAATCGAAGAACCAATGAAGAACGTGTAGCAATTTTATACGCATTAGAAAAGTGCAATAGAAAAACCAATTATAAAAATGAGCTTGCACGAATCAATCCAGATCAATTAACCACTTCAGGTAAGTTGAGGTATCAATATTTAGAACAAAAAATATTGGGTCGAACTAAAACGGATGAAATAAAAAGCATGCTAGCTACTACTCCTTTAGGAAATGTACAGGTACCTGCAACGTATTACCAAGGATGGTGTCGACCATACTTTGATGCAAGCAACAATACATTTTTAGCTTGGGAAGTTTTATATGCAAGTAGAACGGAAAGCCAAACTAGAAAAGCATTGATTGAAGCTATGATGGAAAGAAGTTATGGAAACGCCTATTCCAAAGCACTAGCCATACAAGCCTTTGTAACAGAATATACATTGGGAGAAAACAAGAACTTCATTCCAGATTTAAACATTAACAGTAAAAAACTTGTTGCCAAAGACTACCCGGCTACCTATGAAATCAGGAAAGATGAAGAACTAAAAGTTGACAAAAAAGGTGTTCAAGTTTATATGGTAAGCAATCGTTCATTTAAAACCTATAATCCTGTTTCAGATCTGAAAGAATTTAGCATTAATACCCGAATAGGCAAGCTAGATAGCACCGTATATCATCTTGAAACAGCTACGAACTTCACCTTAACGGTTAATGTTTTAGCAAAAACCAATCAAGGGGAAGTGGTTATTGATGTTCCAATTCCTGCAGGTTGTACCTATGGTGCTAAAATGTTTGGTGAACGATATAATGAGGTTCATAGAGAATATAAAGATGACCGAGTAATCATTTACTTGAGTCAAATGGACTTCGGCAATCACACGTTCCACATTCCCTTACGCAGTTTATTTAAAGGCACCTTTAATACTGCACCAGCTAGAGTTTCACAAATGGATTATAGCGACAAAGCCTCTTACTCAGAACGTAAAAAGTTTATTATAGCAGACTAATTTTTGGCATTTTAGATTTCGGCCTTTGGAGTAAAAATCTATATTCTGTGAATCGTATATTTGCAGTATGCCTCAAACAAACGAAAAAATAGATTCAGAAGCTATAAAAGCTCAACTGCAAGAACAATATGAGGAATTAAAACAACAATTAGATGCTGATTGTCTCAATACATTAGAGAATTGGGAAGAAACCAAGAAGAATTATAACGACGAATATTTCACCTTTAAGGTTAGAGATAAAGAAATTAAGATTAAGAATTATTCGGAGAGTTTAAGTCATCAGCAAATTAGTAAAGTATCCTTACCTAAGTATAGAAGTTGGGGTGATTTGTTGAAATGGAAATTACAGGAAAACACTCCTGGGAATTTCCCATTCACCGCTGGCATTTATCCTTTCAAACGTGAAGGCGAAGATCCTACACGAATGTTTGCCGGTGAAGGTGGACCTGAAAGAACCAACAAACGCTTTCATTATGTGAGTTTAGGGATGCCTGCCAAAAGATTAAGCACTGCTTTTGATAGTGTTACCTTATATGGCAGAGACCCAGAATTACGTCCCGATATTTATGGAAAAATTGGTAATGCTGGAGTAAGTATTTGTTGCTTAGATGATGCTAAAAAATTGTACAGCGGATTTGATTTAAGTGATCCAAAAACTTCGGTTTCCATGACTATTAATGGTCCAGCGCCTATGATGCTTGCTTTCTTTATGAATGCGGCAATAGACCAACAATGTGAACTTTATATAAAAGAGAAGGGCTTAGAAGATGAAGTGAAATCTAAAATACAAAAACTATTTACTGCAAAAGGGCAAACACAACCTACGTATAATGGCGACTTACCCGAAGGAAATGATGGTTTAGGCTTAATGCTTTTGGGATTAACAGGAGATCAAGTTCTTCCATCTGCTGTTTATGAAAAAATAAAATCAGAAACCTTAGCTCAAGTTCGTGGTACGGTTCAGGCAGACATTTTAAAAGAAGATCAAGCCCAAAACACCTGTATTTTCAGTACTGAATTCGCCCTTCGTTTAATGGGTGATGTGCAGCAATATTTCATTAATCAGAAAGTAAGAAACTATTACTCTGTGAGTATTAGTGGATACCATATTGCAGAAGCAGGGGCAAACCCTATTACACAATTAGCATTTACATTAGCTAATGGGTTTACCTATGTAGAATACTATCTAAGTAGGGGTATGAATATTGATGACTTTGCTCCTAATTTAAGTTTCTTTTTTAGCAATGGAACTGACCCAGAATATGCCGTAATTGGAAGAGTAGCTAGGCGTTTATGGTCTAAGGCGATGAAGCTTAAGTACAAAGCCAATAAGCGAAGCCAAATGCTTAAATACCATATTCAAACAAGTGGTAGAAGTTTACACGCACAGGAAATAGATTTTAACGATATTAGAACCACTTTACAAGCCTTGTATGCTATCTATGATAATTGCAATAGTTTACATACCAATGCATACGACGAGGCCATTACAACACCAACCGAAGAAAGTGTAAGGAGAGCCATGGCAATTCAACTTATCATAAACCGCGAATTGGGTCTTGCAAAAAATGAAAATCCATTGCAAGGTTCATTTATTATAGAAGAGTTAACTGAATTAGTTGAAGAAGCTGTACTTACAGAGTTTGATAGAATTACCGAACGAGGTGGCGTTTTAGGAGCCATGGAGAGCATGTATCAAAGAAGTAAAATACAAGAAGAAAGCTTGTATTACGAGACCCTTAAGCACAATGGAGAAATGCCAATTATTGGGGTGAATACTTTTTTGAGTAGCAAAGGATCTCCAACCGTTTTACCGCGAGAAGTAATTAGAGCAACAGAAGAAGAAAAACAATATCAGATTGATATGTTGGCAAAACTACATGCCAGAAGCACTGATAAAATTGATGCAGGAATTCAACATTTACAGAAATCTGCCATAAACAATGACAACCTCTTTGCTGAATTAATGGAATTAGCAAAATATTGCAGCCTTGGCCAAATCACAGAATCTTTATTTGCCGTTGGTGGACAATATAGAAGGAATATGTAATTTACTCTTCTTCCGGTTCTGCAAAGACAGGTCTTATTTCACCATCCCCTTGACCGAAGTCATAATCCTTGGCTAGAACTCGCATATAACGCCCTTTTCGGTTTAATTCGTAGATGTCATACTCCCCATTTGGGATATTGTACCTTACATCTCCCGCAACCTCAGGATAAGATGGTTTTAATTGATCCATTATAATGTTTGTCGTTTTTCCGAAATCTAAGAATCTTACCGTTTGATAGACTTCTCCATTGGCTTCCATTACTACCCTATACTCAAAGTCTGGATCCCACACTCCTTCTCTGAACATTTCATATCCAAATACAGGCCCTTCTTTTGTAAATGTTAAAACATCAATAACCTTGCGGTTAATGGCTGCATCAGCTCCATCAAAACCAAGCAAAATATACTTAGTCTTTCGGCACCAATGTTTGATAGCTCTTACTTTGTAATATAAGGCACCAAACCACTCATCAGGTAATAATTGATCATCCAACACCTGTTTATTAAAAGCTGTTGTGGTATCTTTCATTAGTTCAATACCATATTCCCTCTTGTTAATTTTGTAATGCAAAATACCATAATGAATAAATTTTCCATTTTTCAAAACTGCATTAAATGTGTAAATCCTAAACTTCATATCCTCTGACGATATAATGGAAACTGTTCTGCTGCGTAATGAATCGAATGGGTAATTAAAGGCTTCTTGTTCCTCCAAACCTTTTGCTAATTCCTTCCATAAATACTCTGCCGAGTTTAAGCGAATATCATCCGTTTCTGCTCGGTTAATTAACAAGGCAGTATCCTTAAGCCTATTCTCTAAACCAAGAAAATCATAGGTACCCTGGGCCGATATTGCAGTGCTTGTAAAGAATAATATAAAAGAGATGAATTTTAACATTACTTAATTAACGCAAATATGCATCCAAAAATTTTGAACGCCCTACCTAAATTATCAGGATATTCTTAAAACAAATTTAAAAGTGCATATTAAGTAGTTCCATCAGTTAAAACGTACTGTTTATTAATGAATATCTATCTTAGTTCAACTGCCCAAATTAACGGAAGTCTAAGGAATTGAACATGTGTAAAAGGAGTGTGGGAATACCCAAGTACTCAAAATAGCTTTGTAAGGATGAAAAATGTAATCATTTTACTGAGCATTGTGCTTGTAAGTTCTTGTGTTTCAAAGAAAAAATATACAAGTCTCGAGATGGAAAAAGCCAAGGTTGAAGCTATGTTAACTAAAAAATCTTCGGCCTGTGATGAGGAAGAGAACCGGTTAATGACTAGAATCACAAATCTTGAGGGTGAAATAGCAAGTCAAGACTTAAACATTGTGAACCTGATAGATAGCATCGGTATTTTAAGAAGTACAATTGCTGAAGAAAACGCCTATATAAAGAGCCTAGGCGACAAACTAGACGAACAGAACCAAGCAGTTGCCGCCCAACTATCCAGCAAAAACCAAACCCTCCAAAATAAAGAGCTTCAATTAAATGAAGCTTTGGCAAAGGTGGTAAAGGAAAGAGCAGAATTATCTGCTCTAAGAGCAGAGTTAAATAGCCAAAACAGCCGAATTAAAGCATTAGAAAACGAACTTAATGCAAAGGATAGTGCTGCAAATGCACTGAAAAAACTCATTCAAAATGCCTTAGCTGGTTTTAGTGACTTAGATATAAGCGTAGAAGAACGCAATGGAAGAGTATATTTAAGTATGAGTAATAAACTTTTGTTTCCAAGTGGTAGTATAGATGTAAATATTCAAGGGAAAGAAGCACTACTAAAGATTACCAATGCCTTAGTTAAACAAAAGGATATTGCCTACATGGTAGAAGGTCATACAGATAATCAACCCATGAACAGCAAAAGCATGAAAGACAATTGGGACTTAAGTGTATTGCGTGCAACAAGTATAGTACGCCTATTGACTGGAGAAGGTGGACTAAATCCAAAGCAGGTAATTGCTTCTGGTCGTGGAGAAACAATGCCTATTGCCAGTAACAACTCAGTTGATGGCAGAGCAAAAAACAGAAGAACTGAAATTATTCTTACTCCAAAGATTGAGAAAATCATGGAGTTGCTAAACCAGAACTAGTTGAGTTTAACCATACTTGCCATAGAAAATAAAACTGACCCTGAAATAGATAAACTATGTGCAAAATATATAAAACGCATTAGTGGAATCCATAAAGTTGAGCTAAAAAAGCTACCAGCAGCTAAGTTAAAGGATCCCGAAGCCCAGAAAAAAAAGGAAACGGATACGATATTGGCTTGTATAAAACCTGGTGATGTTTTGATTTTATGTGATGAACTAGGAAAAGAATTTACAAGTCGGCAATTTGCCACATTTCTTGAAAAAGAATTTAGTCAACTAAGAGGCAAATTGGTTTTTGCCATTGGTGGGGCATATGGCTTCACTGAGGAGGCAAAAAAGAATCATCCAAGTATTAAGCTTAGTAAATTTGTATTTCCACATCATTTAGCCAGATTGGTACTAATAGAACAAATCTATAGAGGCTTGAGTATTCAGCGAAACTCTCCTTATCACCATGATTAGGTGATTCATTGGGTATTTTAGAGTTTAGATTTCTCTCTAGCTTCGGCCATTATTCCATCTGCTCTTGATTTAGCCTCACTTTCAACCTTATCAGCTCTCTCGTTCGCTTCTTCCTCAATCTTTCTTGCCCTTAAATTTCCTTCGCCCTGCAATCTATCAATGCTTTGATTGGCTTTATTATTAGAATCATCTATTTTGGAATCGTATTCAGCTCGAATTGCCTCCGCTTTTTTCGCTGCCTCCTTTTTAATTCTCTCTCCGGTTTTCCTTGCCGCTAAAACAGCTATTGGACCTTGAGGCTCCGCCCTTGCTACTAATTCATCTACTTCGCTATCTGCCTTGTCAATAGCAGCTAATTTCTGTTTTTCTCCTTCTTGCTTTAAAGTATAAGCTCTCACTTTTGCTTCATCTCTTAGCCTATCTGTTGTTCTGGCTGTTTCATTCCGGATAGAATCTGCCGTTTTCTTACCTGCTTCCCTTATTTGATCAGCTCTTTTCTTTGCCTCTGCTTTTAATCGGTCTGCCTGTTTTTGAGCTTTATCCAAATACTCCGTAATTTTCTTATTCCCCTCATCTTTTGCTTTATCAATGATTTGGTTTTTAAGTGGATCGATAAATGAGTTTTTAAGACTGTGCAGTGAAACCTTGACATCTGGTTTTAAAAAGGTTCCTCCAATATTGATATCTACCGGAATATCTTTAGCAATATCCAAATTCCAATCCTTTTTTGCTGCAAGATTCTTCCATGTATTTAGTACATCATTTGCCTTACCAAACAATTCTCTAGGAATGACCATTCTTCCACCGTAGGCTATATTCTTATTCAATCTAGAACTACCGCTTAGTTTCATGAAAGCACCTTTGCCTAAATTAAGGTTAACACTATCTAGCATGCTTAATACACCTTCATTAATATTAAAACGCAAGCTTTTATCTTCTACCTTCAAACTTTTCAACCAGTTTATGTTTAATAAATTTCCAGCTTTTTCTAAAACATCAAAATTCTTAATAAATGTATTGGACAATTTCACCACTGCTGACACATTCATACTATTATAATTAGGTTGCATATTTTGATCGAGAATACTGTTCATCTCAATTTTTGCATCAAATATTCCATTGACATAACTAGCTAGGTTTGTAAATTTTCTTAAAGACGCGAAATATTCAAAACTCTTAGCAATATCAAATTTTGTGAGTTCAGTCTTAAATTCTGTAAATGGGTTCTTAATGTTTTTTGAATCATACTTTCCATCAAGAACAATACTACCACTAGCAAGAGTTGCTTTTACATTGTTAAATTCTACTGCTGCGTCTGCAATATGAAGCTTTCCACCTACATCTTCCAATATAAAATTATCATAAATTAGTTTTTTGATCTGTGCGGTCATTAGCCAATCAATATTTTCCGGTAAAATGACTAAACTGGCATTTCCCGTATCTGATGGTTTGGGTGCTACTGTCTCCGATTCAGACATAAAATCATTGGCATTTAGGTAATTGCTTTTTAAATCTAAATTGCCTTTTAATGTTTCATTTGCAAAGACAAAAGCTAGGTAGTTTTCTACTCTTCCACTGATATCAAAGTCATTTCTTCCCAAATGACCTTTGGTATTCTCAATTACTGCATACTTCGGACTTATTTCTATACTTGTAGACTGAACAGCAGTACTATTTGACATAGATGGGCTGTTGTATTCAATCCCAGTTCCTTTTAAAAAGCCTTTGGCATCCAAATCCTGGTAATGGTTTCCTGCAGATTCCACATGGCCTTTTGCCATAACATCAGCATCAACAATACCCTTGAGCAATGTTCCTTTTTCTAAGGGAACAAGTTTGGCCACATGACTCAAGTCAATTTTACCTTTTAGTTTAGCATCTATATAAGGATTACTGCTAGGTGTTTTAAGGTATAAATTTCCCTCCAATTTGTCTCCTCCTAAATTTGCCTTGAACTTAGAAACATCTACAATTGAATGATCTGGAATACCATCTTTATTGGAATAGCTAGCCGTAATAAATACATCTTTAACATCCCTTGGCAAATCAGGGTAACTGAATGCTCCTTGCTTAACATCTAAGCTAATATTGGTTTTTGGCATTAAATCATCCGTCATCTTCCCAATCATTGAGCCTTTTAGACTCATGCTTCCATTAGCCTTTAGATCCTTGAAGTTATTTTGATACATTCCCGGAATCATTGATAGAAAACTTTTAAATGAATTTTCCAATGCATTGAATTTAAAATCTAAATCCATATCATTTTCATTTAATTGAACCATCCCATCCGAATGGATTTTTAAATCATTCACCGCAATATCATCACTGTTCCAATTAAATATCATTTTGGCCAAATCCATAGAAACATCAGCCTTTGTAGATGCCACAGCTTTGTATAGCCATGGAACTCCACCATATTCTAAAGTTAGCGCACCAATCCTTAAATCATTTTTTAAGGTAAAGGATTCTTGAGTAAAAGCTCCGCTGGCCTTGTGGTTTAAATCTAAAATTTCAGTGAAAAAGCCCAAAGAATAATCCTTGTAGGTAACATTCCCTTTCTCAATTTCAATTTCTTCTAGATTTAAAGCAAATTTTGTTTCTGCTGTATCAACGACTGTTGTATCTGTTTTCCATATCAACCAGTTGGGTGTTTCATCCCTTAATACCTCAATATTAATTAGTGGTTCTTTGAGAAGAATCTTACTAATCTGAACCTCTTCTCGAAAAATAGACTTTATATCCAGTGTGCTTGTTAATTCTGGAAGAAATGCAATGGTATCCCCCATAAAACTGTCTCTGCCAATTATACTAATTTTAGAAAGTGTGAATGAGACATTTGGGAAACTTTTAAGGAAACTCACTGAGGTTGCATCTTCATCAAAATCAACATCTGCAATAAGTTGTTCATTGATGAAAGTTTTACTCGCAGCAATAAGTTTATCTTTAAAAATAAATGGCGCAATTACTAAGAAAAGTAAAACTACCAATATGCTTATTCCCAAATATTTAAGTACCTTTTTCATGCTTTTATTTCAGTTTGCAAAGATAGGTGTGAATAAACATGAATTTCTTACTTTTGCCTAATGCAAGATTATTGGTGGGCTGAGGTAATGACTATTCTGACCTTACCTATTTATGGACTTACTATTCTTGCAGAAATTATCATATCTCATTATCAGAATAGGCCGGTTTATAAAGGCAAGGATACACTAAACAACTTTTTTTTTACCGTATTAAACTTAGGGATTGACACATTAGCTAGAGGAGGGTTTCTGCTTATTATGGCATGGGTTTATCAGTACAAATTTATTAATTGGGGTAGCTCAAAAGTAGAATTAGTGTTTTACTGGTTTGCCGTAATCCTACTCACAGATTTAGCCTATTGGACTATTCATTGGATGGCACATATGGTACGCCTTTTTTGGGCTGTACATGTAATTCATCACAGTAGCGAAGAATTTAACATAACTGTGGGTTTTAGAAGTTCGGTATTTGAGCCCTTATACCGTGGAGTCTTTTTTATGCCATTGGCTTTACTCGGGTTTTCAGCAGCGGATGTAATGTTAGCTTTTGCTATTCAACAACTTTATGGTGCATTAATTCACACCAAGCTTATTGATAAAATGGGGATACTAGAATATTTCATGGTTACTCCTTCTCATCACAGAGTGCATCACGGAAGCAATCCAAGGTATTTGGATAAGAACATGGGAATGATCTTTATTTTTTGGGATAAATTATTTAAAACCTTCGAACCAGAAGATCCTAATTATGCAAAATTAAAATATGGATTAACTGAAAACTATACCTTTAGTAACCCATTGAGAATCCTATTTGAGGAGTTTAGATTGATTGCAGTAGATGTTAAAAACGCACCTGGAATTAAAAATAAATTAATGTACATATTTGGACCTCCAGGATGGTGCCACGATGGAAGCAGAAGCACAAGTAAACAAATGGTTGCTGAAGAAAAACTCGAGAACAACACCAAGTAAGACTAGCCTAACTCATTGATAAAAAACTATTTGATAAAGGACAATTAGTTGCTTTTAATATTTTTTGTTTAATTTTGGTAATATGAAAAGTCTAAAATTACCCTTAGTTCTCTGTTCAATTTTTGTTTCTTTTACGTTGTTTTCGCAAACGTCTAACCTCGGAAGTCTTAATGTTAAATATTCGGGGATCAACAAAACTGGTGATTTGCCTCAGTTTAATTCTCATTCAGCTAAAGAAATTGTTGGCAAGCCTGCTGTGGGGAGAAGGCAAGGTACTTTTGGGATTGGAGTTAACCCTATTCTTAGTTTTTCAAATTATAGAAGAGATAATAGTAGCAAGTTGCATACCCGAAAAATTCAAACCGGAGCAATTGGTATTGTAACATATAATGCCACAACTGAATTTAGTGTAAACTTTGGATTGGGGTTCACTTCCAAATCTGAGGAAGAATCCTGGACAGCGCCTGGAGACCCAAGTAGAAAAGAAACCATTTCAGGTTTTACAATTACAATTGGATTCTTGTATGCTTTCCATGTATTTAAAAACGATAATCAGGCATTTGACCTTGGTGTAGGAGCTACTGCTATACTAGTAAACGGAAAAATAGAAAATTCCAACACTAACTCTGGAACAACAACAAGTCAAAAAGATGATTATAAATCCTCAAACATCGGGTTAATTATTCAACCGGAGTGGTTTGTTTCCGAACACTTTAGCATACACGCACAAGTAGGAATTGGAATATCCATTCTTAATGAAGATAATACTTCATATAGCGAAGGTGGCGTAAATGTTCATGTATTTGAAACTGGCAATCTATTAGGTCAAGCAGGTTTTACATTCTGGTTTTAGTCGGATTCGGATTTAGTGTAACAAAAAGGGTTTGGCATTTTAGATTTTAGGATTTTCCTACTCCACAAATAGTTTAATGGCCTCACCATCTATTTGCAATACATAAACCCCAATACTGGCCTTGTGGAGTTTTATCACATCCTTTACTTGGCTAAATTATAGTTCCTTGCCCTGCATATCCAATACATTAATGTTTGCATTAGGTGCTAAGCCTTTTATAGTAAACTTTCCATGGTTTGGTCAATGAAAATAATAGTTTTGGGCTTTATAAGTTCTTTGTGAAATTAAACCTTGTGCCTTATGTTAAATAGAAACAAATTAAACGGAAGCAACATAATCACAATAATTTTGGTCAATTAAACCATGAGAAACTTTACTTTATTACTGTGCTTTGCATTTACTACTATTCTTTTGGGTAATATTGATAAGACTCATAAGGATAGTGCCTTTAAGAGACTGTTAATTGCAGATGCCACCTTCAAGTTAGACTTGATTGATTGCAAATCTATTTTTGTAATGGAGGATAGAACTACATTTTATGATAGTAGTGACTCAGATACATTGGACTTTATTGTGCTTTGGCAAATAGATTGGGGAGACAAAAGTAGATTGATAGAAATTAAACGAGAAAAAAGCACAGATTTAGGTATAAGAAATTTTAATCCAGCTCACTCATATAATCAAAGAGACTCATTTGTAGTTAGGTACTTTATCCAAACAAAAAAAGGCCTTAAAGATACATTTGAGTATGAATTTATTATTCCTGGGCCACAACCATCTTTTAAATTCGATGGCAGCAAGGATGATACTTTGAGAATAGGAGTGGACGAATGTGTTACATTTATAAATACAACTAAGAAAAAAGCCTCCATCGCTTTCTTCCACTACTTCTTTGGAGATGGTGAATTTAAAGGATATATTCGAAACAGTAATAACGTCATACATTGCTATAAAAACCCTGGGATTTATTATCCAGCTATCGAAATGTTGGACTCTGTCAATTATAAACAATTAGGCTATGGCATATGCCCAATTATTTGGCCCGATACAGCTACGCGTTCTTCCATGGTTGTTAAGGTTATCGAAGGACTAAATATCGACAAGCTAATGTCAAAGTTCAAGATGTATCCAAATCCTTCTCATACGTGGATTCAAATCCCTAAATACATGGAAAACAAGATTGCTATTTATAGAATAAATGGCAGTAAAATAACCTCTATAGAATCACAGAACGATCGATTTGATATCTCACAATTAGAAAAGGGAATTTATCTCATTTATGATGAGCCTAACAAAATACTAATTGATAAATTGGTAAAATTTTAGTTACTCCACAAATAGCTTGGCCGCTTCGCCATTTATTACAATGTAATAAACACCCGCACTAGGCTTGTTTAACTTAATGGTTTGTTTCTCTTTCTTAAATCCAATCTCCTTACCCAATGCATCCACTACTTTAATGCTTGTGTTTGCTTCTAAGCCATTTACGGTAAATTCTCCTTTGTTTGGATTGGGGTAAATAAATATAGTAGATTTATGTACGGATTGAACCCCTGCATACAAAAACTGAATATCTTCAATAACTGATGTATCTGCACAAGCCTGTGCATTAACTAAAACTGTCTGATACTTTCCTTCTGTGCTTAAGGTTAACTTTTGCTTATTGCGATTTGTGAGCAACTCTTGCCCATTCTTATACCAATAGATGGTACTGGCACTATTGCTTAAAAACAAGGTGTCCCTAACTCTACTGAGCTTAGCATTTGGTATACTATCACACATTCTTACTTGTATGGTATCCCAAGTATTGCAAAAGTGTTTATTGGTAGTTTTGATTATGTATGTTCCTGTATCATTGTAAGAGTACGTATTACCCAATGTTTCAGTACTATCTCCTAACCTCCACCAATGGCTGCAATGTTGGTTTGCAGGTGCTTCTAATATTCCACCAATTTTTTGTCCTTTACTATAAAAATGGTCTGAACCTAAAAAGCCCTGTGCTACAATCTTAAATACCTCCATTACTTTTTCAATGGTATCTGTTCTACTTCCATTGCTAGCTATTAATTGAACCTTCCATTTACCCGTATCTAAAAAGGTATAGTTTAGGTCTTTGCCTGTTTTAGTTTCTTTTTTATTTCCTTTGCTAATATTCCACGTAAATGTATGGGCTTTAAAAGTATCCTTGGGTTTAAGGTTAAAAGTATAACTATGGCACCTATGCGTATAGGTAAAGTTTAAGGGTGCATGGTGAAAATAAGAGGCATTAAAATTAGGGAAGCCTCCGTACCCCACTTTTGAGCCAAATAAAGGTGGAGTAAAGGAGAATGTATAATTGTCTTTTGATTGTTTGGTTATCTTCCCTAAGAAATTCTTTTCATATTCATTTACGTACATGTTGCCATCTGGAGCCATTTGTATTTGACCAATCTTATCAAACTCAGTAGTGTCAAACAATGTTTTGCGAGAGTTTATAACAGATGTACTATCCATTTTATCTAAGGAATATTGATAAACAATATCTCTTGGGCGACCCATACTTACAAATAAATTGTTATCATCTACTTCTATTCCATAAGGGTAATAATCAAAGTTTTTGAATCTAAAAAGTTCCTTAATTTGCCCAGTTTGATTGTTAAAAGAACAAGCAACACTAAAATGTAAATTCCAAGTAGCAAAAAACAAGTACTTCCCATCGGGGCTAAACTTCATTACTCCTTGCCCTGGGTTACTATTTGGATAAAAAGGACCTGCATGGCTTATTGTGGGGCAGGTTTCTAGTCCATTTTCGTTTATAAGGTAAGAATACAAAGTATCTCCCAAAAGACTATGGCTTACCACCCATTGCCACTTGCCGTTTTGATGATTGACCAAGGTTTGGCATTCGGAGGAGTTCCTTTGAAGAACTGTTCTTTTTGTAAACCATTTCTTTTTAAAAATATTATAGCTTGAGTAGGTATATCCTCCAGGACCATTGGATGAACCAAAAGAGTTTGGGTTTGTAGTGATTACATAGAGGAAAGAATCATCTATAGAAGTTAAAATTGTTGCTTGGCTTACGCTTCCATTGCTACCTAAATGAAAGTCTTTATTTATCGTATCATTGTTTTTACCGAAGAGATTTTGCCAGTCAGCGTAAAACTGAAGATCTCCATTAATTGAGTTCCACACACCTGTCCCCTCAAATGCATAGTTGCTGCCGTTTAGGGTATTTAGCAGTGTTAGGTTTGGTTTAAACTCAAGTCCTAATTGTTGTCCAAAATACCATGTTCTTGTTCTATCTATTTGTGCATTTAGGCTAATAGCTAAAATACAAAAGATATGAAATAAGAGGGCTTTGCGTAACATATTACACAAAGTTAGTGAAACTTTTCAAAAAAAGCAGAAAACTTAATATTATGTATTTTTAATACTTTATGCAACGTTTTAATAGTGGTATTGTGTCCTTTCTCCATCATCCAATAATGTTTGCGATCTAGGTCATGTTCCACAGCAAAATTCTCATAGCTGGTATAACCTGCTTCTATTCTCATTCGCTTAAGCTCTTTGGCCATGCCTTGTTCCAGTTTATTGTACGGTTTATATCCCACAAAACAAATGTGCCATTTGTAGCCATTTGCAATTACGGAATATATTCCTCATTATTGTATTTGACTTTATTAACTATATTCGTAAATAATTAATTGCAAAAACATGAAAAATAAATTAATTCTTTTTCTTCTCGTTTTTTTTAGCCTTGTGCTAAAAGCCCAAAACCCATTAGAGCCTTGTGCCTTTGATGAAATTAACCCTTACATCGATTCTGTTCATTCGGAAAAGCGTTTGGCCAATCTAAAATGGCTGCAATACTGGCGTAATACCCATACTCCAAATCATTTAGAACAACCATCTGGTTTAGAACAAAGGGCAGATTGTAGAAAGGCCAAAATTATCATACCCATATGGTTTCATGTAATACACCAAGGCGGAGCAGAAAATATAAACCAAGCCCAAATAGATAATGCCATAGAAAAAATGAACCTGCATTATGCCAATGCTCTGAGCAGCACATTACCCGCAGCGGTAAATACGGGCTATCAATTTGTATTGGGCGGTATTACTAAAGTTAATAGCTCATTGGCCAATCATAAAAAATTAACGGAAACAGCCCAATTAATGGCCTTAAGCATGCGCGGAGCTGACACCTTTATTAATGTGTGGGTGGTAAAAGAAATACAAACCAGTAGTGGAGGCAGTAGCGATGTGCAGGGTTATGCTACATACCCAGGTACTATATATGGAGCTAAAGGGCAAGGCATTGTTATGCGCTACGATTGGCTTGGTAATTTTAGTTCTTACGGAAGCCCTGTTATTCAATATAGTGAAGGTAAGGTCTTAAGTCATGAGGTAGGTCACTATTTAGGTCTGTTGCATCCATTTACTGACAGTTGCTCCGGTATGTATAACAACAACTGTGATATACAAGGAGACTTATGTTGCGATGTGCCTCCAGTTTCCAACCCTTATCAATCCTGTACAGGCACATACAATACCTGTAATGAGTTTTATGGCGGTGATAAGGACGATCAAAAAGCCAATTATATGGATTATAGCAATCCTGAATGCAAAAACACCTTTACCGCAGACCAAACAGTGCTTATGGATGCTATAACCGCCAAACATCACCCCACCTTAGGCAGCCCTTTGTACTTTCCAGTTAATTTAACGGATTGCATTGTAAGTGCCAAAATGGATGGTACAACGGCAGCTTGCAAAGGTGAATTTATAAACATTCAAACCTATCAACTCACCGGCAATACATACTCTTGGAAATTGTATAAAAATGGCACTTTGGTGCATAGCAGCACGGGTTCGCATACCTATACCTATAATCCTGATACAGGTAAATACACCCTAGAGTTAACGGTTACAAATACAGGGAAAGTAGCCGTGCAAACTTTAGACGATATAGAAATATTTGATTGTAGTAAACTATTACCTACTACCAAAGGCAATTGGGTATTTGCCCAAAATGCAGGCTTGCGCTTTACGCCTAATAAAAGCATCCCAGATTTTGAACCTTTTAATAAACGTTTCCCTACCCAAGTAAACGCCAGCGAAGGCACCGCTACCATTAGCAATAGCCTGGGTAACCTTTTACTTTATGCCGGCCAAGGCACAGGTAAAACTGAGGTAAAGAATAGATCCTTGCGCATTTTTGGTAAAAACCACAAAGAAATACAGGGCAGCCCCAGCGATAGTATTAATGGTTCGGCCATGCACGGAGTGTTGTTTGTGCCCATGCCTGATAGTGTAGGCAAATACCTGCTCTTTTATACCCCCTTAAATACCTATGATATTTATTTTCATGTGATTGATGCAAAACATAAAGGAATAAATAGTTTTGGTGATAGTGCCTTTGGCAAAATCACCCGTCATTCCGACTTTGTTTCGGTACCCAGTACTTTGTTCCCTAGCCCTAACTTTAATCACAATTTATCTGCTATCCCAAAATGTAAACCTACGGATTATTGGCTACTAAGCCATGATGCCAGCAGCGGCAGAATTGCGGTTATTTCTGTAACAGGAGATAGTATTGCCTACCATAGCTCCTTTGCCACAGGGATTACTACACAAGACAATTCCATCGCCTTTAACCTTCAAGGCACCTTTTTCCATTTTGAGAAAAGTATTTATGCTTTTGATAGAGTTACGGGACAAATTACCTTGTTTAAAACCCTTAGCCCAACGGGTTTTCACAGTACTTGGGGTTCTATGTGGAGTCCAAGTGGTCGTTTGCTCTATCGTAGCGAACTTATAAACGAAAATAATATAGGCAAATTTTATATCTATCAATACAATGTAGAAAGCAGTGCAACCTTGCTTAATAGAAGTTTGGTAACCGAATCGGCCACCGACCGCAGTATGCAATTAGGCCCCGATGGTAAAATATACATTGCAGTGGATGGTAATTACCTAAGTCAAATAGAGCATCCTAATAATGCCATACTAAATAATGCTAACGAATGCGAATATACCCACGTAGGTGTTCCCTTAAAAGTGGGCAGCACAGGAGGTAATGGAAATGCTAATAGTTTACCTAATTTAATCAATGCGGAAAAAGAAGAACTGGATAAGAGCAAAAGCAGCTTTTATGTTCGTGTAAGTAATTGCACAAGCATAGCTGTAGAACCCGAAATAAAATGTGCCGCCTCCTTTGAGTGGATTTGGGGCGATGGAACATCCAACACTACTGGGATGAATTCTACCCATAATTATTCAAGTACAGGAACCTTCTCGGTTAAGTTAATACTTGGCGGAACGGATACCGTAGAGAGAGAAATTACATTGGGTTTAGCGCCAGGTGCTAAAACAATTTCGGGTAATACATATATATGTGATACCACCTTGCTTGCTGAGTATAATGTGCCACAACATACCCATCGCAACTTAGTATGGAGTGCAACTGGAGCAAATAGCTTTGGCTCAGACAAAAACATTGCCGAGGCCTTTTGGAAAGAGAGTGGTACAGTAAAAGTAATTGTAACAGATGAAAAGGGATGTACAGATAGCAGTACTGTTTTTATTACCGTTCCTACCCCTATTCGCAATAACCATATAGATAGTAATCAGGTGGTATGCAGTAGCAGCCAAATACAAGACTTAACTGGTTCTTTACCCGAAGGAGGTAATGGGTCATTCACGTATCAATGGAGTGTAAGACCAAAAGACGGAACCTACAGAATACTTAGCGGTGCAACTGGTCAAAATCATGTCCCTTACAAAAATGATAGTTCCTATTACTATGTGAGAACTGTGCAAAGCGGTTCATGTATATCTCAAAGCACTGCAATTCAAATTTGTAATATTTCAGATTTAACAAACATTACCTTCATTCGAAGCGGATGCGACAGAGTATTAAGACCAGAGGATACTACATTTACTACTGCTGGTTACACCATACAATGGCAAGTAAGTACTGATAGTACAAATTATACAGATATTTCGGGAGCAACTCAAAGTAATTTGAGCATTCCATTTTCTTATCAAACCCCCTCCATTAACGCTGATAAGTTTTATAACCCTCCTATAAAGAAATGGTACAGAAGAAAACTTATAACTTCTAATTGTACTATTGTTTCAAATTCAATTGGACTATTACCTGATGTTTATGTAAAAGGGAATTATCAAGCAATCCCACTTTGTGCTCCTTCCAATTACAAGGTCGAGTATGAGGTGGTTAATAATACATTTTATCCTTTGACTTATTCATGGGATATTTATTCAACCGAAATTATTAAGCTTTATTCTACAAATACTTCTGCTCCCGTGATTAGTATCAATACTGGACAACTTACAAAAACTGGAAAAGCACAATTAAAAATAAGCAATAGTTGGTGTGCTGGGTCAATTTATCTCACGGCTAATGCAAACGATAAAGGTACTCGTTCTATGCCATTAGGTATAGATACGGCACTTGGTGTTTGGACAGACCTTGGTGGAACCTTACAGTTTAATTCAGAAGTTAGAAAGCACAGTCATTCTGCTTTTTACGGTTGGGAGAAAAGCACAAATCAAGGTGCAACATGGACATTTTATTCATCCAATGAAAATATAACCATTACAAATATTCAATTTAATGAAGACTATGATTGGTATAGACCCTATGGATATAATTACTGTTTTTATGACTATGACCCAAATACATCAGATCCACATAGTGGAAACGAATATGGAATAATTCATGCTGTTAGAGTACGCAATCCAAAAGGACAATACTGGATTAAAGATAGTCGAAATGATATTGGGGACGAACCTAACACACCAGATATAAGTAACTACACACATAGTTATGATCTTTGGGTTCGTCAAAGAAGTAATTATGGAACAAGAGTTTGGGATTACATGGATCAAAGTGGACTTAAAGCAGATGAGGATACTAATTTTATGCATGTAATGATACATAATTATGGAGATAGCCCTACTACTGGAGGAAAGCTGTATTTGTATTGGACTGTGAATAGCACAAATGAATCTTGGCCAGATAAATGGATGGGTGTAGACTACAAGGATACATTTTACAATGCAGATTTAGGTAAAATTTTTCCAAGAAGCGGTAGAATAAATAAGGTAGGTATTGATATTGGCACAATTGCACCAAGTGATAGTGTTATGCGCACATACCCTTGGGTACAGGCAGACACCGTTCCTAAACCCGAATGGTACTATTTAGATAGTGCAGGACAGCATTCTTATTCTAACATTATTGGAGTCTGCTATCTAGCTAGAATTGAAACGGCAGACAATTATCCCCATCAAATGACAAATCCAGAATATAGATTTAAAGAAATAACTATACAGCATAATGTTGTTTGGAATAGAAAGGTAGCCAGTAACAACTTCTTTTTAGACTATGTTAATCCACCTTTTAGTAAGCAAATTCAAGGATGGACATTCTTCTACGTTAAACCCAAAACCGGACTGCTACCCAGAGATGTTAAGTTTAAAATGCATGTAAGTGACCCTGCCTATTATACGAATTGCGAGGTTCTTATGCATCTATCCGACCACATGTGGGATGAGATGGCAGGGCTTGGCTTCCCAGGAACAGGCTTTACCGTAGATTTAGGAAGCAGAGCCTTAATCATTACCCAGAATGATGCCATTATTGGTAATTTCTCCTGCGACCCTGATGTGCAAAGTGGAGTTGCATTTACTTTTAGAGAAAAACTAGGCGGTTCTGGAGGAAGTGCCACTACCCCATACCTTTTTACCTTAAGTCAGTATGTTGAGGACACTATTCACTTGGGCAATATGCAATATGGCCTTTATGGTCCAGCAGATGATGAGGGAGAGGGTGGTCCTTTGGGTGCGCCCTTCTCTAATGAAGCATCACAAGGCACAAATAATTTATCTATTCTAAAAGCCGACCCCAATCCATTTACAGGAGAGTTGCATATTCAGTATCAAGGGGGCTTAAACCAAAAAGTACAGCTTCAACTCTTTGATATGGAAGGACAATTAGTAAAAGAAATATGCAATTGCCAATCCGATGATGAAGGTTTTGTAAATTATCAGCTAAACGGAAACGCTATAAGCGCAGGTTCGTATGTACTTAAAGCATTGGAAAATGGCGTAGAAAAGAAGATGATTGTGATTAAGGCGGAGTAGAACAATGAACTTTATGAGAAGTAATAGAAAGCATAAAAGTTCAATTCATCTATTCATTTGGCTGATGATAACAATAGTTATTGTCCAGCTATGGTGTATTTCTTGGCTCCTTATCAAGTTATATGTAAATGATGGCGGTATACTTAGGGAAATGTTTAGTGTTGTAAATGGATTGTTTCCTAGTCTTACTTTCATAGGTTTGATTTACACCCTTTGGCAGCAACGAAAGGAACTTGGCGATACTGAACATTACCGCAGAAAGGAGGCGATAGAGAAGCAATATTATAAACTGTTCGATTTACTAAAAGAAAATATTAAAGTAGCGCTTCATGACAAGGAGACTTTAGGAAGTCATTCTATCAAAACCTATATCAATACCGTGAGTCAGAAAGATAACCTTTTGTTTAATTTACTCATGGAAATTAAGCCTAATAATTTGCAGGTAGAAAAAGATGATTTTAAGCTAAGAATTGAGGTTAGTAGGATCTTTTGGAGTATGCTTGTAGACAACTTCAATCTTCGTGAATATAACTCATGCAGCAAGCATATACAGCTTATTTTTAAACTTTATCAATTGGATTTTAATGAAAAAGTGCAAGTCCAATTACAAAAGTTTGTTGCTGCATATGAAGATAATATGAGTTTTCTAAGAAACAATCAACTTGTTTCAGAGGATTATGACTCTGAGGAAAGAATATTCTTCAATTTATTAAAATTTACGGAAAGTACTGATTCTCAATTCATAGGAAAAATAAATCTATTCCTATGTTGGGATCACCAAACAATATGGAAACTTATTGTTCAGATAAAAGACTTAGTGAAGTATGTTGACGGTCAAGAATCTATTAGTTTTAAAGATAAGTATCAAATATTAGAAACCTTACCAATGATATTGCCCAATGAATTGTTAACAGGCATGGTTTATCATGCAACGACAGAGTTAGAGCCAATTATTGAATTGGATCATAGAACTGTCGCCTCCGATAAATTAAGTCAAACCATAGTTATTAATCAGTCTATTCTTACCAAATACAACATTATTAGAAAAATTCTTCCAGAATCAGAAACTAAAGAGAGATTAAAAATAACATTTCCCTATTTACTTTTTGACTTTTGCAATCATGAGGAGGCACTCTCTATTAAACAGAAGCGAAGAGATGAACTAGAACCATTCTGGAAGAAAAGTGAAATAGATTAAAGTGATCTGAGAATTATCTGTTATTCCAATAGCACAAAAAAAAGCTCCCAAGGGAGCTTTTTTGCATTAAATAATAAACGTTAAACTTAATTAACAACTACCACATAGCTACATGCAGTTGCATGGTTATTCATAACCATGAACTTGTCGCCAGCATTGGCTATTTGACCCATGGTAAGGTTTACCGTAGCACCCGCACCTACAAATATGGGGGTACCATCCATTACATTGCCATCTACACTTAAGTAGAACTCTAAGGCAACCGTTCCGGTGTTCTCCATGCTAACTAACCTCTCGGCTAAATATGGAATTTCGGCAACTTCCCTTAACTCATTAGCTGCTACTGTGTCTGTGTAGGTCATAGGGTCGTTTCCTTGACTTTGCGAACCCCCAGGGTTAAACACATATTGCGAACGTCTTGCCGCATCATCGGTAAAAATAATAGCAGCTACCGATACCACTTGGTTCACAATTAAAAAAAGCGCATTAAAGTTATCTACCCGGGCTTGGGTTTTAACTAAACGGGTACGCTTAAACATTTCCTGTTCCGTGTTGGTACTCTGAAACTGGGCTCTAAACGCACCTAAGTCTGCAATGGCATTGGCAGGTAAGCCAACGGCAGTTAGTTGCGGTTCGTAAGTATTGCAACTCACCAATAGTTCATCCAAGAACATAACCATGCGTTCGTTTTTTCTACTGGCATCATAATACTCCTTAGAGCCGAACTCAGCCAAAATAGGTGCATTGTTTGGAAAGGCTTTTTGTACAAAGTACTTAATACTACGCCATAATACACCTGCCTGCTTTCCTAGCTCAACAAGTTCCGCTGTTCGCTGACTTTGCTGGGCAAGTACTGTGCTATCATCCAGTTGGTTTAGGGCGGTGTCGTAAGCCGCTTGCCAAGCCAACTTAAAGTCTGCATTTAAGGCATTGTCTAAATTGGTAAATTGTGCCTCATCTGCTTAAATAATTGTTGCAATACGGCACTTTGTTCTAATAAATAGGCATCGCTGCCTACAAAATTTCTCAATTGATTTTTCATAATAAAATAATTTTTAGGTTATACAATAAATAAATGAACGACTGCAAAACATGCAGTTACTATTTAGAACGTATAAAAAGGCGAAATGTGACATTTTATGCCATTTTTACCTAATTATTGACACTTTTATGAGAGACATGGCCCATTTTGCTATAAATCACACATTTTTGGGCCAAAAGCATTATTCTAAGAAAGAGTGCTTACCAGTTCTAATTAAGTGCTATACTTCTTTATGGTTTAGTCAACTAAGTTCATGGTAAGGATTTTATTATTTACCTCAAAGTACCTTTAGTTTGAGGGTCCAACATGCGATTTTAATATATTGCAGAGTCCATTACCAATACGGATACATTACTTTGAAAGAATGATTTACTATTCTATCTTTCTGGCTCACTACTTTACTCTATGTTGTAAATACAAACTGCAAAGAAGCGCAACATTGTTGTAAAGAAGTATAACATTGCTTCAAAGAAGTAGGACACTGATATAAAGAATGCGACCAGTGTTGTAAAGAAGTAGGTCATTACTGTAAAGAAGCATACCATTGCTTTAAAGAATGTGACCAGTGTAGTAAAGAGGCGTAACATTGCCTCAGATAAGAGGGACATTGCTTCAAATATAGAGAACATGGTTGCAAAGAAGAAGATCATTGGTATAAAGAGGTATGGCATTGCTCCAAAATGTATACTTAATGCTATTTGGAGTTAAAATAATTCATATAAGATTAAGAATTTACGTTTACTAAACCACTCCTTTAATACTTGAATAAATAACTTAATTACAATAAAACAATTTTATTCTTTAATAATATACATGTCTATCATATATTCGCATTCAGAACTGTCCAAAACGTTTTGGTTTGGTCAAAACAGTGCTTGAGAGCTAATGAATTAGCTGCTAAAAAAGGATACTTTTGAGAACAAGCCTCCTTATATTTATTGGAATATTTGTAGCTGTCCCTT